>Ga0206831_1022_pt1 | contig 59398 bp, 40 predicted proteins | sample Alteio_BWOrgCont_73_FD_152876 | JGI IMG/M metagenome (GOLD analysis project Ga0206831, IMG submission 152876) | Enriched cells from forest soil in Barre Woods Harvard Forest LTER site, Petersham, Massachusetts, United States -... | ecosystem: Environmental > Terrestrial > Soil > Temperate forest >...
CGCGCGAGCGTTATTGGCGGAAGGCGGAGCAGATCGAGCTGGGCTGTGGCTCTCGGGAAGCCGTAACGGCGAAACCGGCGCGGGTTGCGTGGTGCAGGCGAAGGCAGGCCCGATCCCAGAGCGCTGGAAGCTCCTCGATGTTTCAGCGCCTCATTTGCGCGCCGTCTTGGAAAGTCCCCATCCGTTGCGCATTGATTTGGTAGCCGAGGAAGCCACTCCTCAGCTGGGTCCACTTGCTGGAATGCACAGCGTGGTGTGGATACCGCTGCGCTCGGGCGATGGGACATTTGGGTTGGGCATGGTAGGTTTCGCGCAAGCGGTTGGAAATTTGGATTTGGTCGCGTTGCGCGGCTTGGCGGATGAAATTGTGGCGCTGGAATCTTGCGCGAAGATGGCTGTCCCGTCGATGAATCGCGAGGCAGTGCGACAGGCGCCGCACGACGCCGAGGTGCGCCTGCAGGCCGAGATGGCCGGCCTTCTGGCATCCATCGACTCTGGCGTGCTGTTGCTGGACGCCGATGGCCGAATACTCATGGCCAGCGAGCGGCTTGCAGCGATATTTGGGATTGCTTCCTGCCGCATTCTAGATTTCGGCACGATTCACCCGTTGATTGCCAGCTTGGCTCAGCAATTCGTGCGACCGGGCGAAACTGCAGCGCGCTGGCGCGAATATGTGCGGCGGGGCAATGAAGCGAGTTGGGATGAGTTTGAACTGATTCGCCCTTCAAGAAAAATCGTGGAGCGATTCGCACGCCCGCTCTACAAGCCGGACGGGATGCGGCTGGGCTGGCTGGAAGTTTATCGCGACATCACGGGGCAGAGACTGATTCAGTCCAAGATGCTGCAAACGGAAAAAATGGCCGCGCTGGGGCAACTTGTCTCCGGGGTTGCTCATGAGCTGAACAATCCGTTGACCAGCATTCAGGGCTACGCGCAACTTCTCTTGAGCCGGCGGTCCATGCCGGAGCGCGTGGCGGATGCGCAGCGCATTTCGCGGGAGGCAGAGCGTGCCGGACGCATTGTAAAAAATATGCTGCTGTTTTCGCGAGAGGCCAAGCCGGAGCGCCACGCTGTGCATCTAAACGATGTGATCGAGCGAACACTTTTCATTCGCGCATACGAATTGAAGAAGGAGAACGTCGAAGTGAATTTGGTTCTGGATCCCGGACTACCGCAGACATTGGCGGATGCCGAGCAGCTTCAGCAAGTGGTGCTGAATTTACTCGTGAACGCCGAGCAATCCATCGTCATGGGGCGCGGTGAGGACTCCCGCACCGGTCACATTCTCATTCGCAGCAAGCGCCTGGCGGGAGGCCGTTTGGCGATGGAAGTTTCCGACGATGGGCCGGGCATTCCGCCAGAGATCGTGTCGCGCATCTTCGATCCATTCTTTACGACCAAGCCGCCAGGCGTTGGCACCGGGCTGGGGCTCTCGATTGTGTACGGGATCGTGCAGGAGCATGGCGGGGAAGTGAGCGCGGAAAGTCATCAGGGCCGGGGCGCTACACTGAGCGTCGAGCTTCCCGCGATGTCCCTTTCGGGGTTTGATTTTGAGCCCCGCAAGCCGGCCCACCAACTGCGTCCCAGCTCTGTCGCCCCTCTGCCTGTCCTGGAGCGGACTACGGCAAAGAAACACATTTTGGTTGTGGAAGACGAACCTACCGTCGCGGAGCTGATCGCGGACGTACTGAGCGATGAGGGCCACCGTGTGGATTATTTGTTGGACAGCCGAGCGGCGCTGGGCAGACTCGAGGAGAAAAATTATTCGCTGGTGATTTGCGATTTGAAGATGCCCTATGTGGACGGCCCGGGCCTGTATCGCGCGCTGTTGCGCCGGGAAAACCCCATGCAGCACAGGCTCCTGTTCGTCACCGGAGATACCATGGGGCCGCGCACACTTGAATTTTTGAAGTCCAGCGGCTTGCCGTATCTTGCAAAACCGTTTCTGGTGGAAGAGCTGAAGCAAGCTGTGCGCAAAGCCCTTGCAGCCGTGAAAACCGGCGAAGCAATGGCCGCCGGGCAGAAACGATCACGCGTAGCCGGCAGGGAATCGTGAAGAGGAAGAAATGAATTTGACCAGTCGAAGGATTTTTATTATTAGCGGCGATCCAGTCACGGCGCAGTTATGCATCGAAGAACTTGCCGCCTATGGAGGCCGCGACCGCACGCCGATTGTAAGTTCGGTGGAAGAGGCGTGCAGGGAGATCGGGGGAAGCGCGCCGGCAGCAGTGTTTCTGGATGAATCCGCGGATGATATCGTCAATGGAAAGGAATCATTGGAATCCGCGGTTGCACTACTCACGGAAAATGCGCCTGTTGTCGTGGCCGCGTCTCCCGAAAAACAGGAGGGCGTGGCTTTCCTGATTATTTCCGGCGCGGTGGATTTTGTGGCGCGGTCCGGCCAATACCTGCCGATTGTCGCCGGCATGTTGGACCGCCGCGTGCGAATGGCGGACCGTGCCGCGGGAACGATTCAATTTCCGAAGGACGCGCTGTCCGGGGAATTCGGAGAAATTCTGCGTCACGAAGTGAACAATCCGTTGACCGGAATTCTTGGGAACACCGAACTTCTGCTGGCGCAGCGCGACAAACTTCCGCCCGCCGCCATCGAGCGCCTGGAAACCATCGCGGAGCTGGCCGTACGTCTGCGCGAAACAGTGCGCTACCTTTCAAACGCCTGGGACGAACATCACGAGCACGCAGGCCCCGCCTGAGGCAGGTGGCAGGTAGCAGGTGGCCGGTGGCAGGTGACAGGGAGCAGGTGGCCGGGACAATCGAAAAGCAATTCGCAATATTATCGCTTCTTACCACCTATCAGTTGCCACCTTGCTGCCTGTCACCCATTACCTGTCATCTGCTACCTGCTACCTGCCACGTGCTACCGGTCACCTGCAACCTGCCTTCACGTTCTGAACAGCACATCTTCCCTTTGAAATAATTTTACGGCGATAGCGATGGCGATTGCGGCGTAGACGCTGGAGGACAGAAAAATCAGGGCGATCAAATTCCAGTGGTATGTGCCGGTGATGATTTCCTTGCTGACCAGGCTGGTGTTCAGCACGGGGATGAGCGCCAGCGCGGCATTCAGTTCGACGCCGGGCAAGAGCGCCGCAACAGCCGGCATGACCACCACAATCATGAGCGGTGAAATGTAGCTCTGCGCTTCCTTAAAGCTTTTTGCGAAGATCGAAAGAGCAAGCAGGGCCGCGGAAAAGAAAACCGCCAGCGGCAGCACGACGCAGAAAATGGAAACGATGGCTTTTCCAGTGATGGTGATTTGCAGAGCGGCATCCGCCGTTCCGTGTGTCACGCCGAGCAGCATCTTCTTTCCCGCGCCAAAGGAAAGGGCCATCGACGTGATCGCCAGAATGGCCGTGGCGATCGAGGCCGTGAGCACCATCAAAAATTTTCCCAGAACGAGGTGCGTGCGTGAGACTGGGCTGCACAGAATCGTTTCGATTGTGCCGCGCTCCTTTTCGCCGGCGGTGAGATCCATGGCCGGGTACATCGCTCCTGTCAGGCACAACAAGATCACGAAGTAGGGAACCAGACCGCCGAGGATCGCGCCACCCACTTTTTCCGGAGGCGCTACATTTTGCTCCAGGATGTCGAAGGGGCGTGCCAGGTTATCGGGAAGATGCCGCGCCTTGAGGTTTTCGCGAATGGAGTTGTCGCGCAACTCGCGGAAGAACCGTTGCAGGCGGTCGGCGCCGAATCCGGACTTTAATTCACCCTCGTACATATAAATTTTTACGGTCGACGATTCGCCCGCGGCCAGCTTGGCCTCGAAGCCTGGTGGAATTTCCACGGCTGCGCGAATTTTCTTATCAGAAATTTCGTCGGCGTAGTCCGCCTTGGTGGGCACAATCTGCACGTCCTTCAACTGCTTGAGATCGGCCACCACTTGCGGGGAATCTTCGCCGCCGAGGATCATGACTTGAGGCACTTCCTTCATAGCCTCGCCCACCAGGAGGATGGAGAGAGCGCCCATGCCAATCGTGAGCAGGGGCATGATCAGCAATGGAACGACAATCATGGAGACGAGCGTCCTGCGATCGCGCAGGGAGTCGACAAGCTCCTTGCGATAAACGATGCCAATGTTGCGCAGGCTCATGACTCGACCACTTTCACGAACAAATCCTCCAGATCGTGTATTCCAAATTGCGCGCGCAGCTCGGAGAGAGTTCCCGCGGCCAGCAACTTGCCGCCATGAATAATTCCAATATGGTCGCAGAGTTTTTGCACTTCGCTCATGACGTGCGTGGAGAAGACCACGGTCTTGCCGTTGTCACGGCATTCGCGAATGAAACCGGCGATGGTGCGAGAGGCCATCACGTCGAGGCCGACGGTAGGCTCATCGAAAATCATCACCGACGGGTCGTGCACCAGCGTTCGGGCAATGGATACTTTCTGCTTCATTCCGGTGGAAAGCTTGTCGCAGCGGCGGTCGCGGAAATCGTTCATTTCCAGCCGCGTGAAAATTTCATCGATGCGGCGGCCCAATGTGGGTTCGTCTAGCCCATACAGCCGCCCAAAGTACTCGACCATCTCCTGCGCTGAAAGCCGCCCGTAAAGCGCGGTGGCCGTGGAAAGAAATCCAACACGCGAACGGACCATTTGCGGTTCTTTAACAACGTCATATCCCGCGACAATGGCAGTGCCCTCCGATGGCGCGAGGATGGTGGCCAGCATTCGAAGCGTGGTGGTTTTTCCTGCGCCGTTGGCTCCCAGCAGCCCATAGATTTCTCCCGGCCGGCAGGAAAAACTCACATCGTTCACGGCACAAATCTCACCGCGTTTCTTGTCGCGGAACCTTTTCACCAAATGAAGGGCTTCAATCATTCCATTTTGCTTCGCAAGGATGCGGCGCAAATTGTATATGATCGGCAGAACAATGTGCAGACGGTTGGAGTGTCAGATCGGATACAGCCCTAAAAAGCTAGCCTTTATGGCAATTGGCGCACTGCTTGGCGTCAAAATTCTCAGGCGTAACACGGAACATGTTGTTACACTGAATGCAAACGCGATGGAGAACCGGTTGTCCGGGAGCCGGTGAATCGTGTTTCGGAGCATGCGCTTGGGGTTGAGCTGGTTCAGTTGCCATGCGGGAATTTTAGCATATCGGCGGGAAACGCAACAACCTGTAGCACATGAGACTCAAAGAGACGGCATCTTGGACTATCGGTGCCGCATCTTATGTGTCGAAGTCGGAACCATTAAGCCGCTGTCGGCCATTCGTTAGCCGCTAGAAACTTTGTTAGAATAACGAGTTTTGGACCCGCCGGTTAAGGCTGGCGCGACGAGGACGGAATGGCATCGGCGTTGGGCCGAAGACTGTGGATTATTGTGGGCGGCGCACTTGCGCTGATTGTTGTGCTGGTGTTTCTCGGCGGGAGAGGATCCACGGCGCGCGTGGCCGTCGTGGACGTCAAGCGAGAAAGTCTCAGCTCGGTAGTATCCACCAATGGAAAAGTTGAGCCGGTGACGCCGCATTCGTTTCGCGCCCGCTACCCGACATTTGTAGCACGTGTTTCCGCGGTCGAAGGGCAGCAAGTGAAGCGCGGCCAGCTGCTTTTCTCCCTGGACGATACGGAGGTTCAGGCGGACCTGGCGCAGGCGCGCGCCGACCTGGCGGCACAGCAGGAGGCGCTGAACGTGGCCAAGGCCGGCGGCTACGCAAGTCAGGCGGCCAAGGCCGCTGCCGATTTGCAGAAAGCGCAAGCCAGCCGCGACCAGTTGCGCCGCGATAACGAATCGCTGACCAAGCTTGTGGAAGAGAAGGCCGCTACATCCGAGGAATTGCAGCAGAATCGATTGCAGCTGACTCAGGCGGAAGCCGACGTGCAAGCCACCGAAAAAGTGAAACAAACGCTGGAGAAGCAGGCGAAACTCGATGAGGGGCGGGTGGCCCTTCAAGTAGAGCACTCGCGCGCGACCGTCAGCGATTTACAGGAACGACTAGACTCGGCGCACGGGACTGCTCCCTTCGATGGCACGCTCTATTCATTGCCGATTCATCAGGGCGATTTCGTGAAGGCTGGAGATTTGCTGGCCGAGATGGCGGACTTGCATCAAGTGCGCATCCGGGCCTTCATCGATGAACCCGAGCTTGGGCAGATCGACGTCAATCAGCCCGTCGAGATTCTTTGGGACGCGCATCCCGACCGGGTGTGGAATGGGAAAACGGAAATTTTGCCCAAGCAGGTGGTCACACGCGGCACTCGCAGCGTCGGTGAGATGCTCTGCTCGGTGACCAACGACCGGCTGGATCTGCTTCCCAACACGACCGTCGATGTGCGCATTCATGTGAGTGAGCGGCCCTCGGCGCTGGTTGTTCCTCGCGGCGCCGTTTCCATCGAAGGTGACAACCGCTATGTGTTTCGCGTGCAGGATAACCGCCTGCACCGAGTATCGATCAAAGTGGGCATCGCCAATCCCACTTCCATGGAAGTTCTCTCCGGATTAAATGAGGGCGACGTGCTGGCTCTGCCGGGGGAAGCGGCGCTTAAGGATAATTTGAGCATCAAAGCGGTGCGACCGGAATGACGCGACGCCTTCTATTCGCAACACTGGCCGCCGCGATTTTGGCCTGTGGATTGGGGGCGAGATTTGTCCGCGCGGCGCAATCCGCTGCCAGCGACCCGCAACGTGACTATAACTCCGGCCGTTACAACCGGGCCGTCGATGCGCTGAACAGTGCGATTGTCAAATCTCCCGATGACCCATCCCTGCAATTTCTTTTGGGGCAAAGTTATTACCAGCTTAGGGATTTCACGCGCTCCGCGGCCGGCCTGGAACGCGCCGCACAGCTTGCCCCGAAAAATTCCGAAATTCACGACTGGCTCGGCAAGTCTTACGGGCGCAAGGCCGAGGAGAGCATTTTCCTGAGCGCCATGACCTGGGCGCGAAAAGCGCACCGCGAATTTGAAATTGCTGTGGAACTGGATCCGCAAAATTTCGAAGCGCAGCGCGACCTGATTCGATATGAAATGAATGCGCCGGGCTTGGTTTCGGGCGGAGATGACAAGGCCTTGAAGCATATCGACGCGCTGGAGAAAATCGACCCCATTCAAGGTCAGCTCGCACGCGGGGAATTTTTTGCCACCAAGAACAAAGTTCCCGAAGCGGATGCCTTGTTCGACAAAATTCTGGACGCGGATGCCATGCGAGCGGGGGTTTATTTTGAGGTGGCCGATTATTATCGCGAGCGGCCCAACGCCCAAAAAATGGCCCAGGCCATCGACAAGGCCGCGCGCATCGATCCGGACGACCGGCGTTTGAAGTTTTACAAAGGCGTGCTCCTGGTCATGCAGGGGAAAAATCCCATTGAAGCGGAGACACTGTTGAGATCGTACATGACTACGGTCCCGGACAATTCCGACGTGCCGCCTCATTCGGCCGCGCGGGAATGGCTGGGCAAACTGTATGAATCCTCGGGACGATTTTCGGAGGCCGCCAAGGAATACAGCATTTCGCTCACTCTCGACCCGCACAATAAGACCGTGCAAGAAGATCTGAAGAGAGTGCAAAAAAAGTGAAGTTATTCCGCTTCGACGCAATATTTCTGTTGCGACGAGGTTTGCGATAGTCCACGAGAATCTTCATGATGCCAAGCAATGAGACCTGGATGGTCGCGCTGGACGCTCTTTGGGCCAACAAAGTCCGCGCCTTCTTGACCACGCTGGGCGTAATCATCGGCAGCGCCTGCATCGTTCTGGTTGTTACCGTGGCCCTCAGCGGACGGCGCTACATCATTCAGCAAATCGAAAGTGTCGGAACCAATATTGTTTTTGCACACCTCGACGCGGACCCCAGCCGCCAGATCATGCTCCAGGATGAATTGACCATTGATGACATGAACGCGGCTAAGGCTGCCATCCCCGGCGTCGTGGCCGTGGCCGGAACGCGCAGCTATTCGGCCACCGTGAATGCCGGAGGAGTCGAGCGAAGTGTGAGTCTGGTTGGAGTGACCGAAGGATTCCAGCAGATTCGCAATTTGCTGATCTTGCAGGGCCGTTTTTTGGATGCCGCGGATATTTCCTCGCGCAGCCGGGTCTGCCTGATCACCACGCAACTCGCCAATTTCGCTTTTCCATTCGCGGACCCCATCGGACAGAGCCTGCACGTCGGCGAACTTAGTTTCACGGTCATTGGAACGTTCAAGGAGCGCGTGGAAACCTACGGGCAGTCGGAAGTTAAGAATTATTCCATTCTCATTCCGTTTCCGCTGATGAGAAATTATCTGGGAGATTCATCGCTGGATGTTTTTTACGTGCAGGCTGGTTCCGCCGAAGACGTGATTCCAGCGACGCACCAACTGGAAGGGCTGCTTGCAAGCCGGCACACCACGCGCACACGCTATTCGGTGGAAAATTTTGGATCCATCCTGGACATGACGCGCAAAATAGCGCTGGGCCTGACCATCGTGCTGCTGCTTGTGGGATTCATCACTCTGATGGTCAGCGGGATCGGCATCATGAACATCATGCTGGTAACGGTTCGCGAGCGAACGCGTGAGATTGGAATCCGCAAAGCCATCGGCGCAAGGCACCAGGAAATTTTGTACCAGTTTTTGCTGGAGGCATTGATGATCAGCGGGTTCGGGTCGGTGCTGGGGATATTATTCGCCGTGGCCATACCGGTCATTGCCCGGCCGTGGCTGCCCGAAAATATAAGCGTCCAGGTGCCGTGGGAATCCGTGGTCCTGGCGTTCCTAGTATCTTGTTCGGTTGGGGTGTTTTTCGGATATTTGCCGGCGTCACGCGCCTCGCAACTTCAGCCCACCGAATCCTTGCGATACGAATAGGCGCGGCGCGATTTACTTTGCTGGGGAATTGAAAAATGCATGAGTGGGGTCCACGGGAAGCAGGTGCATGAAAATGGATAGGCGAAAATGCAGGGAAGATATTCAACGTGTTTGGTCGGTGCTGGCCCGCACAGGTTGCTTGGTGTTCTTGATTTTGGCGGGCGTGGGCTCGATTCGCGCGCAGGAAGCGCTACCCGCGCGCAAGCTGACGTTAAAGGATGCCGTGAATCTGGCAGTGGCCAACAGCCGCGACATCGCGCTTGCCCGGCTGCAATACGGCGTGATGCAGCGCCAGATCGGCGTGGCCCATTCCGTGTTTCTTCCGAATATCTATACCGGCACGGGCGTGGCCTATACCAGCGGTTTTCCGCTGCTGGAAGGTGGCGGAGCGCCGGCCATTTTCACGCTTTCCTACAGCCAGCAAATTTTCAATCCGCCGCTGAAAGGCGAGCAGCGCGCCGCCGAGCAAAGGGCCGAGGAGCAGCGCCTCTCGATCGACGATGTGCGCGATGCCGTGATGACGCGGGCAGCGCTTGACTATCTGGAACTGGCGAAAGTGCGGCACGCGCTGGAGCTCATGCATAGCGAACGAATGAGCGCAGGAAGAATTCTGGACGCCACACGACAGCGCACGGACACGGGACGCGAGCTTCCCCTTGAGGTAATCCGCGCGCAGCTGACCACGGCGCAAATCGAACAGCGCATTGCGCAAATGGAGGACCGCGACGATTCCCTGACCGGCGAGCTGCGCGATTTGATGGGATTGCCTGCGGATGAGGCCATCGAAGTTTCCACCGAGGAAATTCCCGGAGCGGCCGCGGAGGCCTCGAAAGACGTAGTCTCGGAAGCCATGTCCAACAACGTGGAATTGAAGCAGGCGCAAACCGAGTTGCGCGCCCGCGAATTCAAACTCAAGGGTGAGGAGGGCGGGCGATGGCCGTCGTTCGCGCTGACCGGGCAGTACAATGTGCTCAGCAAGATCAATAATTACAGCGATTATTTCACCAAATTTCAGCGTAACAACGTCATCTTCGGCGTTCAGGTGCAAATCCCCATCTTTGCTTCGCGCACATCTTCGGCAGTCGCTTTTGCGCGCGCGGATTTCAACGCCGCCAACCTGGCGCTGCAAAAGAAGCGCAACGAACTTTCGCTGGACGTTCGCCGCAAGGCCCGAATGGTTCGCGAAGCGGAGCTGGGTGGAGAGGTGGCGCGTCTGGAGTTGCAGCTTGCGCAGGAAAATGTGCGTGTCTTGCAGGCGCAATTTGACGAGGGGCGCGGCAGCTTAAAGGATCTGGAGGCCGCGCACATCGAGGAAAATGACAAGTGGCTGGCCTTTTTGGATGCCAGCTATTCCAGGCAGCAGGCGCAGTTGGAACTCCTGCATACGACTGGTCAGTTGGCCCTCGTGCTCCAGTAGCACAAGCACTCCTGCCTGTGCGGTTTTCGCGATTGCAGCTAAGCGGATGGAGTACGCGCAGCATCCAAAACCGCACAGGCAGAGTGCCTGTGCTACATGGGGCCATTTGTGGCTTTTCAGTTTTGGACAACACAGCTGTATCAGTTTTGTACCGGGGCAGCCCGCGTTTCGGGTAAGATATTAGGCTCAGGGAAGTTGCGGTTGCTAGGGAAGTCCGCATCAGGGGAAGAATCGAATGCCGGAAGTAATGAAAACACTATTTCTGAATCCGCCAAGCTATGAGGGTTTTGACGGCGGAGCCGGCGCGCGCTACCAGGCGCGGCGGGAGATCAAATCGTTTTGGTATCCAACCTGGCTGGCGCAGCCCGCTGCCATGGTTCCGGGCAGTAAGCTGATTGACGCGCCGCCCGATGGTCTTACCGTGGATCAAGTAGCGCCGTTGGCCAAGGATTACGAGCTGGCCATTTTGCACACCAGCACGCCATCGTTTCCGAATGACGCCAAGTTTGCCGCGCACCTCAAGGAAGTGAATCCCAACATCATGGTCGGCATGGTGGGCGCGCATGTGGGCGTCCTGCCGCTGCAATCCATGAATGGGGCTCCGGCAGTGGATTGGGTTTCGCTGGGCGAGTTCGATTATATTTGCGCGGAAATTGCCGCGCGAAAGCTGCTGAAGGACGTTGGCGGAATCGCTTATCGAGATAATGGACGCGTCACGCTCACGCCGCCGCGTCCCACGATTGAAAATATGGACGACCTTCCCTTCGTGGTGGACGTCTACAAGCGCGATCTGACCATTGAAAATTATTTTATCGGCTACCTGCAACACCCCTACGTTTCGCTCTATACGGGCCGCGGTTGCCGCTCCAAGTGCACGTTTTGCCTGTGGCCGCAGACGTTGGGTGGACATCGCTATCGCACGCGCAGCCCCAAAAATGTTGCCGCGGAAATGGCCCTGGCCAAAAAGCTTTTTCCGCAGGTGCGCGAATTCTTTTTTGACGACGATACCTTCACCGACGATTTGCCCCGCGCCGAGGAAATTGCCAGGGAGCTTGGCAAGCTGGGAATGACCTGGTCGTGCAACGCCAAAGCCAACGTCCCGCGCAAGACGCTGGAAGTCATGAAGGACAACGGGCTTCGGCTGCTGCTGGTCGGCTATGAATCCGGAAACGATCAGATCCTGATCAATATCAAGAAGGGCGTGCGCATCGATATCGCCCGCGAATTTTCACGCAATGCGCGCGACCTGGGAATCAAGATTCACGGCACATTTATTCTCGGCCTTCCGGGCGAGACAACGGAAACGATTCAGCAGACCATCCGTTTTGCCTGCGACATCGATCCCGAAACGATTCAGGTTTCGCTCGCCGCACCCTATCCGGGCACGGAACTCTACCGCCAGGCGCAGGAGCAGGGCTGGCTGCAAATTCAGACCGGCGAACTCGTGGACACGCATGGAATTCAGACCGCGGCCATGAATTATCCGAAGCTCAGTTCGGCCATTATCTTCAATTCCGTGGAAGAGCTTTACCGGAAATTCTATTTCCGCCCGCGAAAGATGTTCTCGCTGTTTGGCGGAATGCTGCGCGATCCGGAAGTGATGAAGCGACGGGCCCGTGAAGGCGTAGAGTTTTTCAAGTTCCTGCACGAGCGCAAAGAGACGGCGCGCGAAATGGCGCAGTCCAGCGCGGCCACGGCTTCCAGCGCCGGGGACTAAACGATTTTCAGTGGCGCGGGCTTTAGCCTGCGGGTTTTATTAGCGGCGGGTTCGCCTGTGCTTCAACTAACCCCCGCAGGCTGAAGCCCGCGCCACAACAACCTTCCTTCAGCGATGACTGCTCCAAAAACTCACAAAACTAAAACGTACGTGCTTCTTTTCCTGCTGGTCCTGCTCGGCTCGGTCGGAAACACCATACTGAGCAAAGGCATGAGGGACGCGGGCGAACTGGACATCACTCATTTTTCTTCGCTGGCGGCCGGCGCCGCGCGTGTCTTGACCAGCGGAACGATCTGGATCGGCATCGCCATGATGCTGGGCTTCATGGTGTGCCACATGCTGGTGCTCTCCTGGGCCGACTACAGTTTTGTGATGCCGTTTTCCGCCATTGCCTATGCGCTGGTTCCGCTGCTCGGCTATTTGTTCCTGCACGAACAGGTATCCGTTGCTCGTTGGATTGGAATTGTTCTGATTGTTTTCGGAGTTGTGTTGATTAATCGCACGCCGCATCGCACCACGCAGCAAGTGACCGTTTCGGGGAAAACGACCTGACATGCGCACTGCTTCCATTCTCCTCTTCGTGGTGGTGACCGGCACGGGCGGAGAAATTTGCCTGACACATGCAATGAAGCTGCTGGGCGAAGTCCACGATTTTCGCCCGCGCGCGATTGTGTCTTTTGTTTTGCGCGCGCTGTGTGTCGGCTGGCTTTGGTTCGCCGTGCTGTTGATGACGGCTTCCTTCTTTTCGTTTCTCGTCATGCTAGCGTGGTTTCCGGTCAGCTTCGTAATCCCGGCCACATCACTCGCCTACGTCGCCGGAGCCATCGGCGCGAAGATTTTTTTGGGCGAGCAACTGAATGGAACGCGCTGGGCGGGCATTGCTTTGATCTGCGTTGGCGTGGGCATGGCATGGGTGGACGATTTGCCAGCGTCGCTGCATTACCCCTCGGCGATTGAGATCGTTCGCTGGGCCATTCTGGCGCTGGCGCTCGGCCCGCTGTTTTATTACCTGATTGGAATTTATTCCGCCTGGCGATTTTTCCGCGTGGCCCATTGTGCCTCGGAACAAACGCCATTTGCGAAAGATTCCGCGCCTGCGATCAGCGTGTTGAAGCCTATCCGCGGCTTGGACCCCGGCGCGTACGAGAACTTCGCCAGCTTTTGCCATCAAAACTATCCCAAATTTGAAATTCTATTTGCCGTGAACGATGCCAATGACCCGGCCGTGCCCGTGGTGCAAAAGCTGATCGCGGAATTCCCCGAGCGGCGCATTCAACTCGTTGTAGTGGCGGAGCGACTTGGCGCGAATGTCAAGGTTTCCAATCTTTGCCGCCTGGTGCGCGAGGCGCGCCACGATTTGCTGGTCATCACCGACAGCGATGTGCGCGTCGAGCCGGGATACTTGCAAAGCGTCGCGACAATGTTCCGCGATCCGCGCGTGGGCGGAGTGACCGCGCTATATCGCGGGCAGGACAATATGCAATTCGTTGCGGCCATGGATTGCGTGGGATCCTCCGCGGCGTTTTGCGGCGCAGCGCTGGTGGCGCGCGAACTCGAGGGCCTGAAATTCATGATGGGCTCGACCATGGCCACGACGAAAGAGCGGCTCGCCGAAATCGGCGGCTTCGAGGCAATGGTGGACCTGCACTCCGACGATTACGAACTCGGCCGCCGCATCGCTGCACGCGGCCACCGCATCGAGCTGCTCCCCGAGCCCGTATGGATGGCCTTCCCGTCGCTGACGCTAGGCGCATACCTGCGTCACGAATTGCGCTGGGCCATCGGCATCCGCAACATTCGCCCAGGAGGCCATTTCGGAATGTTGTTCACGCACGGGCTTCCCTGGGCCATCGCCGCCGCGTGCGTTGCGCCATCCGCGCTGGTTGCCTCGGCATATCTCGCCGCCTATTTGGTTTTGCGTTTCGCGATGGCATGGACAGTCGGTGCCTGGGGATTGAACGATCCAGTGCTGCGCCGCCGGATTTGGCTCTTGCCTCTGCGCGACCTGCTATCGTTTTTCGTGTGGCTAGCAAGCTTCGCAATCAACCGCATCGAGTGGCGGGGAAGTACTTTCACGCTCGAAAAGGGCCGCATGATACCGATCGCGCCGCGAGCTGGACGCACCTCATGAATTCATGCTTTACTCAATGAGTTGAAGGACGCACGATTTCGCGTAGGTCACGAAGCCTTATAAATAAACTTCGCGGAAACCGCGCCTGCCAGCACCACCACGGACAAAATCAGCCAGTTGTAATTCGCGCCGTAAGTGGCCGTAGGGAAGTGGTTGCTGATCATCAGAAAAATGAGCGGCACGGTCATGTAGGTGTTGTGAATGGTGCGGCCCTTGGCTCGCTCCGCCAACTTTTGGTCAATAGGAATTCCTTCGCGAATGGATCTCAGCATTCGGCGCGTTGCGGGCAGAATGCCCATCCATACGTTGGCGGCCATAATCGTGCCAAAGAGCGCGCCGATATGCATGTAGGCCGCGCGGCCGCTGATCAGGTGCGTAAGGCCATAGGCGAGGGCCACAACCAGGAGATAGCAAATCGTCCCTGCAAGAAGCGGCATGCCCCCAAGCGGCGACCTCCATATTCCTTCGTACACCGCGAACCCCAGGAACAACGTACCCAGGCCAATTGCCACTCCCGCGCCCATGCCGATGTTCGAGACGCTGTCGTCCAGCAACAGCCCGCCCGAGTAATACAGAAGCCCCAGCAAGAGAAAGCCGGAAATCCAGGTGATCAGCGCCTCCCAGCGGAACCAGTAAAATTTCGCGGGCACCGACTTGGGCGAGGACTGTTTTTCCACCAGCGAGAAACTTCCGCTATGCACCAGCCAGACCTGCGGAAGCCTGCCGGCCTTCAGCGCAGCCTCCTCATCCAGGGCCATGCGTCCCTCGAGCTTGGTGAAGTAATAGGTCTGCCCGATCCAGAAAATACCGGCGAGAATGTGCACCCAACGGAGTAAAAGACTGATCCATTCGTTGACTACTGGCGGCATCGTGAGCGGCCCCCCTGAAAGTGAGCGTGACCGCTACGGGGCGGAACGCTGGCGGACGATGTTACTGGCCGGAACATCCTAGCTCAAGAATAAAAGTAATCCTGGCGCGCCGTGGGGCCATTTTTCGCGGCGTTTTCCAGGGAAAAATGAATGGGTTTGCTTAAAACGAATGGACACCACAGCGGTTGACGTGGCTGCATTTCCTGTCTAAAGTACTGAAGCTGGGTCGTGAGGCCGGAATAATCCCGGTTCGCCACGGCCCATTTCTTTCGTCTCCCTCGGCTGGGAGGTCGTACAATCGGCAGTACATCAGACTCTGACTCTGATTATCCTGGTTCGAGTCCAGGCCTCCCAGCCAACGTTTTCCGTGCTCACTCGTTCCCGATTGAAATTAAATGGCTGCGGATGCAATGCGATCTTCTTCCGAATAGATGACGAATCTCCGGCCGCGCAGAAAACCTATCAGAGTCAATCCAAGTTCGCGCGCCAGCTGTACCGCGAGGCTGGAGGGCGCCGAAACCGAGGCCAGCAGCGGAATGCCGGCGGCAATCGACTTCTGCACAATTTCGAATCCGCCGCGCCCGCTGACCAGCAAAACGTGGTTGCTAAGGGGCACGCGGCCGCTGAGCAACGCCCATCCGATGACCTTGTCCACGGCATTGTGCCTGCCAATATCCTCGCGCAAAACCAACATTTTCCCTTGGGCGCTGAAAAGCGCAGCGGCGTGCAAGCCGCCCGTTCGTCCAAAAACTTGTTGCGCCTCGCGCAGTTTTTCCGGAAGCTGGCAAAGGATTTCAGGATCGAATGGCGTTTCCGATTGGGGGCGTTTCAAACCGCGACGCCGGAGTTGATCGATGGATGCCTTGCCGCAAACGCCGCAGGCCGATCCCGCAGAAAATCTGCGCGCCGCGCCGCCCGCGAGCAGGCGCACTTTGGGAGCAAGTGTTACGCGCGCGACATTGCGTTCCCGGTCTCCATCTGCGGGCAGCCGCACGGCGACCAGATCCTCTCTTCGCGAAATGACGCCTTCCGTGAAGATAAATCCTGCCACCAGTTCTTCATCGTTCCCCGGCGTGCGCAGAGTTACACCGAGCGAGCGCCGGCCCGCGCGCATCTCCAGCGGTTCTTCGGCGGCCAGGTAATCCTGGACACGCGTGGCGTTGCCATCCTCCCACTGTGTTACCTGCGTAAGTTCGATGTTGCGGGTTTTGTGAACCATTGGATGAGAACTCTTCGCCCTGACGCGCGTGGCCGCGCATCGTTCACCCCAGGCGCTTCACCGATTCGAGTACTAATTCGTGCAGCCCCTGGCCGCCCGACGCGACGTACTCGATGATCTGCCGCCTCATGCGTGGCTCCCAGAATTTCTTCAGATGATCGGTGACCGAAGCGATGGCTTCTTCTTTCGGATAGCCGGCGAAAAATAAGGCAATCTGATTGGCCATGTGGACCATCTGGTGAGGTTCCATGGTTACTTGACCGTGCCGGCTTCCTTCCCGATTTGTGTTGTGGCGCGTCTTGTCTCGCGATAATGCTTTTGCCAGTCAGACATATGTTTCGCCAGCTGGACCTGCACCGCCGTCACCTTATATTCCGGACAGCTGGTAGCCCAGTCGGAATACTCCGTGGTGACCACGTTCGCGCCGGTCAGGGGATTATGGAACGTGGTGTACACCACGCTTGGCTGCATGCGTTCCGAAATTCTTGCGTGCAGAGTAATTTCCCCCGCGCGGCTGGCCAGCGAAACCAGGTCGCCGTCGCGTATGCCTCGATTCTCCGCGTCGAAGGGATGAATCTCCAGCACATCCTCTTCGTGCCACACGTTATTGGCGGTTCGACGAGTCTGTGCTCCCACGTTGTATTGAGACAAAATGCGTCCCGTAGTCAAAATCAAAGGATAACGACCCGAGGACCGCTCCTCCGTGGGGATAAATTCGGTCAGCATGAATTTACCCTTGCCTCTGACGAACCCGCCGATGTGCATCACCGGAGTTCCTTCAGGAGCCTTTTCATTGCAGGGCCATTGAATGCTACCGAGGCGATCTATTCTTTCGTAAGAGACGCCGGTAAAGGTCGGAGTGAGCCGCGCAATCTCATCCATGATTTCCGATGGATGCGAGTAATGCATGGGATAGCCCAGGGCCTCGGACAGCTTTGCGGTAATTTCCCAGTCCCCGTATCCAGCCTTTGGCGGCATCACTTTGCGCACGCGGCTGATGCGACGTTCGGCGTTGGTGAAGGTCCCGTCTTTCTCCAGGAATGAGGAACCAGGCAGAAACACGTGAGCGAAGCTGGCGGTCTCATTGAGAAACAAATCCTGAACCACCACACATTCCATTCCGGCCAAACCTGCCGTGACATGTTTCGTGTTCGGATCGGACTGTGCGATGTCCTCGCCCTGAATGTAGAGAGCCTTGAACGTTCCCTCCACGGCAGCGTCCAGCATGTTGGAAATCCGCAGTCCTGGCTCGGCCTGCAACGGAACTTTCCACTCTTTTTCAAATAGGCCACGCGTCGAATTGTCGGAGACATGCCGGTAGCCCGAAAATTCATGTGGGAAAGAACCCATGTCGCAAGAGCCTTGCACATTGTTTTGCCCGCGCAGTGGATTGATGCCCGCTCCGCGTTTGCCAAAGTTTCCTGTGGCCATGGCCAGGTTGGCCATGCCCATCACCATCGTTGATCCCTGGCTGTGTTCGGTGACGCCAAGTCCGTAATAAATGGCCGCGTTGCCGCCGGTCGCATAAAGCCTGGCTGCGGCGCGAACATCGCTTGCGGGCACGCCGGTGACGCTCTCCAGCGCTTCCGGCGAGTTTCGCTCTTCGGCGATAAATTTGCGCCACTGCTCGAAAGCTTCCTTCTCACAGCGCTCCGCAACAAAGGCTTCGTCCACCAGCTTTTCTGTGACCACCACATGCGCGATGGCATTGATGACCGCGACGTTCGTGCCCGGGAGCAGCGGCAAATGAAGCACGGCTTGAACATGCGGGGATTTCACCAGATCGATTTTTCTAGGATCGACGACGATCAAACGTGCCCCTTCGCGCAGACGGCGCTTCATGTGCGAAGCAAAAACGGGGTGCGCGTCCGTGGGGTTTGCGCCGATCACCACTATCACGTCCGACGCGTCCACCGAATCGAAATCCTGGGTTCCCGCCGAGGTGCCCAAAGTGGTTTTCAGTCCGTAGCCCGTGGGCGAGTGGCAAACCCGCGCGCAGGTGTCCACGTTATTGTTGCCAAACGCGGCGCGTACCATTTTTTGTACAAGGTAAGTTTCTTCATTGGTGCAACGCGACGAAGTTATTCCGCCGATGGAGTCCTGGCCGTATTTGGCTTGAATCCTCTTGAATTCACCGGCGGTATACCCGATGGCTTCTTCCCAGGTCACTTCTTTCCACGGATCGGTGATTTTCGCGCGAATCATGGGCTTCAGAATGCGATCCTTATGCGTGGTGTACCCCCACGCGAACCGCCCCTTCACGCAGGAATGTCCGTGATTGGCCTTTCCATCTTTGAAGGGAACCATGCGCACCACTTCGCTTCCTTGCATCTCCGCCTTGAAGGAGCAGCCCACGCCGCAATACGCGCAGGTGGTTACTTCGCTGTGTTCCGCTTGCCCCTTTTGGATTACGGTTTTTTCCATCAGCGTTGCCGTCGGGCAAGCCTGCACGCACGCGCCGCAAGATACGCATTCCGAGTCGATAAAACTTTCTCCGCCCGCTGAAACCGTGGAAGCAAAGCCACGGCCATCGATGGTCAGCGCGAATGTTCCCTGCACCTCCTCGCAGGCCCGCACGCATCGCGAACAGAGGATGCACTTGGAAGGTTCAAATGTGAAATAGGGGTTGGATTTATCCTTCTCCGAATGAAGGTGATTGGCACCTTCATAGCCGTAGCGGACTTCCCGCAAGCCCACGACTCCGGCCATGTCCTGCAACTCGCAATTGCCATTGGCCGAACAGGTCAGGCAATCCAGCGGGTGGTCGGAAATGTACAGCTCCATCACGCCACGCCGCATCTTGGCTAGTTTTGGAGTTTGCGTGCGCACTTTCATTCCAGCCTCGGCCAGAGTGGTGCACGATGCCGGCGTCCCGCGGCGCCCCTCAACTTCCACCAGGCAAAGGCGGCAGGACCCGAAGGCCTCCACGCTGTCCGTGGCGCAGAGTTTGGGAACTTTGGAGCCGGCCATGACCGCCGCGCGCATGATGGATGTACCCATGGGTACAGTTACAGAAACGCCATCCACTTGCAGCGTAATCGGCAGGCTTGAGATGGCGGCAGGTGTGCCGTAGTCCGTTTCCTTGATTAGCGCCATGGTTGTTTCTCCTGAACCTTTTCGGCCGGGTGAATCGCGTGCGAAGGACTCGGCTTTGCGAAATCTTCCGGGAAGTGGCGAAGCGCGCTTTGAACCGGGTAGGGAATCAACCCGCCCAGGGCGCACAGCGAACCATCTGTCAGCAATTCGCACAGGTCATCAAGCAACTCCAGGTTCCCGGCCCGGTCGCGATTTTCGATAATCCTGTCGATCACTTCCACCCCGCGGGTGGATCCGATTCGGCATGGCGTGCATTTGCCGCAGCTCTCGATCGCGCAAAACTCCATGGCAAAGCGCGCCTGATGAGCCATGTCCACTGTATCATCAAAAATTACGATTCCACCATGCCCGACCATCCCTTTCACCGCGGCAAAAGCCTCATAGTCGAGGGGCGTATCGAGAAGCGACTCAGGCAGGTATGCGCCCAATGGGCCGCCCACTTGAACCGCGCGAAGTGGCCTGCCCGAAGCTGTTCCGCCACCGAAATCATAGATTGCCTGGCGCAGGGTAATGCCAAATGCCTTCTCAACCAGGCCGCCGTGTTTTACGTTTCCGGCCAGCTGGATGGTCAGCGTGCCTCGCGATTTGCCCATTCCCAAGTCTCGATAGTAGCTCGCGCCTTTATCCAGAATGATGGGGACGGTGGCCAGCGAAATCACATTGTTGATTACAGTCGGTTTGCCAAAGAGGCCCTCGATCGCGGGCAAGGGAGGCTTGTAGCGCACCTGTCCGCGCTTTCCTTCCAGGCTCTCCAGCAGCGATGTTTCCTCGCCGCAAATATATGCTCCAGCGCCCAGCCGCGCCTCAAGATCAAATATTTTTCCCGTTCCGGCAACATTCACGCCAAGGTATCCCTTTTCGTAGGCGATGGCAATGGCGCGCCGCAGTGCACGGAACGCGTGGGGATATTCGGAGCGAACATACACGTACCCTTGCGTCGCTCCCACCGCAAATCCGGCAATGGTCATGCCTTCGATCAGAACGAATGGATCGCCCTCCATGATCATGCGGTCCGCGTACGTACCGCTATCGCCTTCGTCCGCGTTGCAAACGATATACTTGATGTCATTGTTGGTTTTTAGAACCGTGCGCCACTTGATCCCGGTTGGGAAGCCCGCGCCGCCGCGCCCACGAAGCCCTGAGTTGGTCACTTCGTCCACGATGGCCTCGGGCGTCAACTGAATGGCCTTCTCCAGGCCTCGATACCCGCCATGGCTTATGTAGTCGGATAGCGAAAGAGGATCGGTGATGCCGCATCGGGCGAAGGTCAGCCGCTCCTGTTGCTTAAGATAGGGAATTTCTTCGGTGGGCCCCAGGCAAAGTTCGTGGGCGTTGCCTTCCAAAAATCCGGCCTCGAACAAACTCGGCACCGAATCGGCGGACACAGGACCATACGCGACGCGACCCCGGCTTGTCTCGACTTCCACCAGCGGCTCCAGCCAGAACATGCCACGCGAGCCATTTCGCACCACCGTGGCATCCAGGTGACGGGTCACGATCTGCTCGGCCATGGCTTTTGCTACTCGTTCCGCTCCCACGGAGAGCGCCGCTGCGTCGCCCGGTATGTAAATTTTGAAGCTCACGGGCGCCCCCGCACATCATCGATCAAGAAATCGGCGACTTGCGAGGATACCCGCCCGAACAATTTTCCATCCAGCATGATGGCGGGAGACAGCGCGCAATTGCCCAGGCAAAAGACCGGCTCCAGGGTGAAGCTGCCATCCTCGGCCGTCTCGCCCAGCTTAACTCCCAGGCGGTCTTCAACGTGCCGGATCATGCCCTCGCAGCCCATGGACTGGCAGGCTTCCGCGCGGCACATTCGCAAAATGTGGCGGCCCGGGGGCGTCCTGCGGAAATCGTGGTAAAAGGTGATCACGCCGTGGACTTCCGCATGGGAGATGTTGAGGGCCTCGGCGACGGGCTCTATGGCGGCTTTATCGATGTATCCGAATTCATCTTGCAACGCGTGCAAGATCGGAAGCAGCGCGCCCGGCAAATGCTCGAGTTCGCGAATTCGGGCTAGAGCGCGGTCAGCATCCCAACTCTGCCCATTGCCATTCATGCCTAGTCTCCTGGATCTCAGTCGAGTCTTACCCTGGAATTTGGCTGATTATAACATAGAGGCGGGTGTACAAATTCCTCAATGCGGTTAGCTTAGGCCCAAGGGCCCTCAGCCGTTCCACAGCAACCGCTCTTGATCCAAGTGTCACAAATGAGATGATTAGGGGAAGGAGCAGCCCAATGACAAACGCACCTACTACCGGTTTAGTGCCGCCATTTACGCGCGAGACGGCCATACAGAAGGTGCGCAAAGCGGAGGACGGATGGAATTCGCGGGACCCGCAACGCGTTGCGCTGGCTTATACGCTGGATTGCCGCTGGCGAAACCGCTCCGAATTCATCGACGGCAGGGAGCAAATCGTTCAATTTCTGACCCGAAAATGGAATCGCGAGTTGGATTACCGCCTCATTAAGGAATTGTGGGCCTTCGATGGCGCGAGGATTGCCGTGCGTTTTGCCTATGAGTGGCATGACGATTCCGGGCAGCACTACCGCTCCTATGGAAATGAAAACTGGGAATTCAACGAAGAGGGCATCATGCAGCGCCGCCACGCCAGCATTAACGATTTGCCGATCCGCTCTTCCGAGATTCTTTTCCGGTGGCCGCTGGGCCGGCGGCCGGACAGCCACCCGGGGCTGAGCGATCTCGGCTTGTAGCGTGCGCGCTCTCGAAGGCCGCAAAAAGAAGCGGCGGAAGCCCCTGAATTTGCAATCCAGTGGACCGCCGCCGCTATCTAGACTATAGAGTTATAAAACTAGTTATGAAACATTACATCGAGCCCGCCATGCCAATATCGTTGCGAATGACGGCGCCGCCCTTCATCACGAATTTCACATGCTGCATTTCGGAAATATCCTGCAGCGGATCTCCCGAAACCGCGATGATGTCGGCGAATTTTCCCTTCTCGATGGTGCCGAGCTTGTCGGACATGCGAATGATTTCTGCGTTCACGGTTGTTGCCATGCGCAGCGTGTATACCGGGCTGGCTCCCCACTTTACGAGGATGGGAAATTGTTCGCCCTGTGCGCCGTGCGAGCAGTTGCACTCGGCGTTATATACGCGGCCTGGCGGCGGCGCGGAGCCGCTGCCCCAGCCGAGTACCACTCCTGCGGCAAGCATTTTCTTCCAGGTCACTTCCACCAGGCGCCAGCGGCTGTAGGGGGCCCACTGCTTCAGATCGTCCGGCTCATCCTGGCGGTGGTCCAGAATCGTGGTGGTGATGGGCAGGTGCTTCTGCACCATTTCGCGGATGTCATCATCGTTCGCGGCAGTGGCATGCTGGATATTGTCGAGGCCGAGATCAAGCGCCATCTTCAAACCCTCGCCTCCGTAGGTGTGCGAGGCCACCCACATTCCGCGGCGGTGCGCTTCGTCGATCACGGCGGCCAGTTCTTCGCGCGTGGGCAGCGGCTGGTTGAACATCTTGCCGTCTTTGTCGAAATAGAACGGCCCGGTGGTGTGAATCTTGACGTGCTCGGCGCCGTATTTTGCCAGCTCACGCACGGCGGCGCGCATTTGATCGGCGCCATTGACCTCGATGTCCGGGTCCATGGGTGTATTCATCAGCGGGAAGGGTGAACTTCCCGGCATGGTGATGTTGATAATCGGGCCAGCGGTGATGATGCGCGGACCTTTCACGAGGCCCGCCTGAATGGCCTTCTTCAGTTCCACGTCGGCAAATCCGCCGCCGTGCGAACCCATGGCCACCAGCGTGGTGTAGCCTGCGTTCAAGCTGGACGTGGCGCTGAAGAGCGCGACCATCATCTGATGCTGCAGGTTCCCCTGCGCATCCGTCAGGTGAACGTGGCCGTCAATCAATCCGGGCAACACTGTGGACTTGCTAAGGTCGATCACTTTCGCGCCGGACGGGATATTCACTTTGTCTGCCGGGCCGACGTCCGTGATCTTGTCGCCGCTGATCAAAATAACTTGATTGGCAAGATTGCTTCCGGACTTGGGATCAAACATTTTTCCGGCACGAACCGCCGTGACTTGCCCTTGCGCGGACGCCACGGTCGCCGCCACAAGAATTAGCACCGCAATACTCAGCACACTTTTCAGTCGTTTCATGGAGCCTCCGTTGCAGTTTTGCTGTAGCCCGCCTCTTCAGGGGCGGGGCTATTTGTGGCGCTAAATACGAAGAACCCCGCCTCTGAAGAGGCGGGCTACAACAACTTACTTTCCGTAGATCAACAGGCGAAACGTTCCGGGCGTTGCAACCGGCTGCGGATTGGGCTGTTTATCCGTGGGTGCCGGAGCCGGGCCGAAATCGGATGTGGTCAGGAACAGCTTGTGTGTCTTGGGATCGAGGCCCATGGTTTTTGCGCCGAACTCGGTCTTGATGGTTTCGACGGCGGTCAGTTTGTCGGGCGAATCCTCGTGGAAAATGTGCAGCGTGCCTTCACGCGTGGCGGCCGCCAGGGTATTGGTTTCTGCGTCAAACACATTGGCATCCACGCGGTCGCCGATGGGGAACGGCTCTCCAATCACTTTCCCTGTGTCGGCATCCATCATCACCAGCAGTTTGGGATTGCGTCCGCCCACGAACAGGCGTCGCGTCTTGCGGTCCATGGTGATGGAAGTGGGCGCTCCGGTGGGCGCGACAGGGAAGCGCGACTTTACAGTCATTTCCTTGGTGTCGATGGCCACGATTTCATTGCTGGATTGTAGCGTATCGTAAATCATTCCCTTGCCGTCTGCGTAGGCCTGTTCGGGCGCGCCGCCCAGGGGAATGCTCTTGATCACTTCTTCCTTTACCGGATCGATGACGGTCGAAGTTCTTGAGCTGCCGTTGAAGGCAAAAATTCGCTTGGAGGCGTTGTCGTACAAAATCCAGTCGGCGTCGTCCTCGGCCTTGATGGTCTTGGTGACCTTGAGCGTTTTCAAATCGAAAACGATCACGTTTCCGGCGTCGCCGTCGGTAATGAATCCTTTGTTGAGCTCAGGCACCAGGGCCACGCCATGAACGCGCTTCCAGTCCCCGGTCACCGAGCCGATCTTGTCTCCGGTGTCGGCATTGACCACGTCTACTTCCGTACCGTGCGTGAAGTACATGCGCCGTGCGGCAGGCTCGGGAATCACGTAGTCGAAATATTCGCGCGTGGCGCCGAGGCCCGGCGCGGCACCATAGGTGACTTTCTTAATTAGTTTATAACCGCTTGCCGGCGAGCCCGCCAGCACGCAGGCCCCCGACAGCACGATTGAAAACACCAGCGCAAGTTTTGCATAACTGGAATCCCTCATCGATTTCTCCCCCAATTAAGTAGGACAGGCTTTTTACCCTGAGTGCTGCGAAGGGCAGCCTGTCTTCTTTTGACTCCTGCCGATTCCCGCAATCTTTTGCAAACTTTTGCCGGTTTCTTCCGCGACGGATCTCTTCCCGTGAATTAAAAATTTGCCACAGTTCCCCAAAGATCAAAACAAGACAGGCTGCCCTTCGCAGCACTCAGGGTAAAAAGCCTGTCCTACCGTTGGCCCTGTTTTGTATCAGACGAGAAGCAACCCAAGAATCTCCGACCAATCCGCACAAGAAGGCGCGAGTCAAAGCGAATCCGCTGCAGCTGCCTCTATTGAAACGATGCCAAGACCGTATCAAAGTCGAGCAGGCTCGGCAAAGACATCTTGTCCATTTCTCTGAGTTTTCCAAGCTGCGCGGATCACTATGCACTATAGTCTCGCCCCCTGAAAATTCCCTGAAAGATAGAGGTTCAATCGCACTCTATGCCAATGTTTGCGTGGGCAAGCGGTTAAGTAGCGCGGACTACCGTCAGTGGAATTTGAATTGGGATGCGGCATTCTTGCCTTCGTAAACCCCTCAGACGGAAATCTGTGCTACCAAGAGCAAAAAGCCCGTCCGCCGAAGCGGACGGGCTTTTTGCAGTTGCTGGTTAGGTGGAAACTACCACTGGAACTTCAGAGCGAACTGGATTTCTCGGGCCACTCCCGCCGCCCCTCCCGCCAATTCGGCGAGGTTTCCCAAACCGGCGGAAGAGCCATCGTTGTTGAAAATCCCGGAGTTACCGTCACCGCTATTCGGTTGTGGCGGCACGAAGTTGGAGTGGTTGAAAATATTAAACATTTCAGCTCGGAATTGAATGTTGAATGCTTCCGAGATGCGCGTAATCGGGAACGTCTTGTGAACCGAGAAGTCCATGTTCACAAAATTGGGGCCGTACAGCTCGTTTCGGCCGACGTTAAACGGAGACAAATTGGAGCAATACGAGGTCGTCGCCGTGTTCGGAATTGCAGCGAATGGAATGCACGGGTAAGGCAGGGACGAAACAGCAGACGTTGGCACGCTTGGTTCGCTGTAGCACTTTTGATTGATGTACACGGGCGCTGTACCGCCGATCCAGTTGGAGTTCACCGGATTGCATCCAGCAAGCTTAACAAGCGGTCCAAACTGGTCGGCTCCGCTGTTTCCCAGGTTCAAAGGGTCGCCGTTGTTAATGACCGTCGTCGGCGTTCCGCTGTTGAAGGTAAAAATGCCTCCCAATTCCCAATCAGCCAACGCTTCCTTCATGGCTCCATTCCATGATTTCGGCGTGGGGATGGTGTAAAGGGCATTCACCGAGAGGGTGTGGGTTACGTTGAAGTCGGAAGGGCCATAGAACGCCTTGGGCAACCACCACCAGGGCGAATTGATGCCGTTGGCAAAGGTATCGCCGGCGATTGTCTGGGAGTCGTCATCCAGAGATTTGGAGTATGTGTAGGAAATCTGGAATTGATAACCCTTAGCAAATTTCTTGTCAATATTCAGATTGAGAGCGTTGTAATTGGAACCGGTATTCCAGAAGATATAGCGGATCACGCCCATAGTTGGGTTAACTTGTGCTCCACCACCGGGAAACTCGTACCCGTAAGGCGTTGTCATTTCCGGGTTGGCTGTTCCCGGTGCACCCGTCATGTTGCCGTCGTCACCTCGCATCATGAGGTGAACACCGTGCGAACCGACATATCCTAGCGTCAAAGAAAGATCCGGTGCCAACTGCCTCTGAAGAGTAAGGTTCCACTCTTGGACGTAGCTGCGGTGTGGAGTGCCTTCAATGGTCGATTCGGCCAGTTTGCTCGCAGTGTTATCTGACAATTGGGTTCCGCCCTCCCCAGCTCCCCAGGCGCCAGGAGTGTCCATCCAATTGCTGGTGCCGTGGATGCTCTTGAACACCAGGAATGGTCCGGCCTGATTCTGCTGCAGTAGGAAGTAGCCGGCGAACGGATCCACGTCGTAGATACCGAAGCTGCCGCGAACCGAGCTCTTGCCATCCTTGAAGGGATCCCAAGCGAAACCGACGCGAGGCTCAAAATTGCGGAGCGTCGGATTATTGTAGTAAGGGCCAGTGCCGCCGCAGCTGGAACCCGGTAGCGCCGGGCCAGGATCTGTAAAGCTTGTTCCGCATGTGGGAGCTGTGGCAGTAATGGTTGCGAGGTCGGTGATCCGGCCCTGCGCATCCTTGAGCACCGTGGTTGGCTCATATCGCAGGCCCATGTTAACAGTCAGATTGGATTTCACCTTCCAGTCATCCTGGGCATAGAGACTGTATGTTGTCTGCCGGAATTCCCTGGGGTTATCCACCACGTTCAGCAATCCAGCCTCCCAGGATTTTGGAATGCCTTCAAGGAAGCCTACGTAGTCATTGAACTGGTAACGTCCGGAAGGTTCCTGAAACGTGTGCTCGTTGAACTGCATTCGTTCGACGCTGCCGCCAATCTTTATTGTGTGCGCCCCTTTGGTCCAGATGGCGTCATCGTTATACTGGTAGGAGTTATACGCCAGCAGATAGTGTGACCCTCCCTCTACGCCACCGAAGAAGTCGGCGACTCCACCGTGAACCGAAAGCCGCGGCGGAGCCTGGCCAAGAATCGCCTGTGTAGTAGCATTGTCGAGAGTCGCCAGGGGGTTGATCGCAGTTGGGGTGAATGAGTTATGAACGTCGTCTCGATTGAATCCGACGCGCGCGGCGTTCACAAAACTGGAACCAAACGTATGGTTCTCTTCTATCGAAATCGTAGTGCGGGAGGTGGTGGATTGCGTCAGCACATCATCGTATGCGTCCGGCTGATTGTAGACCGCTTCGTCCTTCAGGAAAGTTCCGAAAATGCTGTCGTTGTTTCCGATCTTGTAGTCCATTCGAAGCGTGCCGAAATCTTCAGGAACGCTCTGGACGCCGGCAAATACGAAAGTCGAAATGTCGGGATTGCTCGCCTTTACGTTTGAAGATGTGGGGAAGAGACCCAGAAGGGCTTTTGAATAGTTGTCGACGCACAGATTCGAGAGCGGGGACAGGTACGTTCCCGCGTTTCCCGACGCGGCCACGCACGGGGTGCCGGCCGGGAAGCCAAGCGAACCGGGCAGCTGGTATGAACCCGCGGAGGGGCCGAGGTAGGCGGGGTTCTGAATGTCTCCGAGTCTCGCATCATTCGAGAACACACCTGACACCGATGGAATGCCTTTCGACTGCCGCAGTCCTTCATAGTCGGCAAAGACAAACAGCTTGTCCTTGATGATCGGGGCCCCGGCCGACGCACCAAACTGGTTGCGCTTGAAGGGAGGGATCGGATTGCCGGCCGAGCGCGTAAAGTAGTCATTGGCATCCAGCGCGCTATTGCGCAGGAACTCGTACACCGCCCCATGGAACTGATTCGTCCCAGAGCGGCTGATGGCGTTTACGACGCCGCCGGTTGCGCGGCCATATTCGGCGGGGAAGCCGCCGGTCAGCACTTGAAATTCCTCAACTGCGTCCACGCCGAGCACCACGCCGATCACATTTCCGGGAGCCGCCATGGCGTAATCGTTTACGGTGATTCCATCAATTCGATAGTTGTTGAACGTGGAGCGTTGGCCGGAAACGGTCATTTCACTTCCGAATCCGCGGTTGCCGCGTGCCGACGTGGAATAGCTCATCTGCGTTTCGATGGGCTTGACGCCGGGCTGCAGCACGGCCAGCGAAGTCCAGTCGCGTCCATTCAGAGGCAATTCCCGAACGGTCTCGGATTCAACCTGGCCCGATATTGCCGAGGAAGTCAGGTCAATTTGCGGCGCAGCTTCGGTCACTTGTACGGTCGTGGAAGCTTGGCCAACTTGAAGGGCGAAATTGAGCTGTTGTTGCTGTCCGACGGAGAGCTGCAAGTTCGATTGCACACTCGTGGAGAAACCGGTAGCCGTGACCCTCACTTCATACATGCTCGGAATGAGGTTCGGAATGTTGTACAAGCCTGCAGAATCTGTTGTCACTTCTCGAGTGATTCCGGTGGCTATATCTCTCGCAGAAACTTGTGCCCCGGCGACGACTCCGCCGGAGGGATCAGTAACCGTTCCGGTAAGAGTTGCGCCGGTGACCTGGGCATGCGCGACCACGCCGCCCATGAGACTGAAAAGCAAAGTGAACAGAATCGCAACACTGGTGGTGAACTTCCCACACCTTCCCACACCCATTTAAAGCCTCCTTGTTGAACACTCGCGAGTCATCGCTAGCAGCAACCTGAGATTGGACACCGACCACAATTCTGGAGTGAAAAAACTCGAACTTGATCACGATTTAAGTGTCCGCGACCAAGGAAGTCAAGCGATATCTGAATTTTTCGAGGGATTCTCTGCAACGAGCGGCGTAGGAAATTATCTTGCTGGGACAAAAAATTCTGTTTGATCGCTGCAATGAGAAATCGTGATTTCAAACGACGCGTTTTTTTCGCAAGTCGCGGATTTTTTCCGCGTCATAGCCGAGCCTGCCCAGCCACGCATCAGTGTGCTCGGAAAGTGTGGGCGCTGGCCCCTGCGGGGATGCCTGGTCATCGGAAAAAAGGAAGCCGCCGCGAGTCACTTTTTGCTTTCCGGTGGCTCCATCGAACTCGGAGACAAATTTGCGCCCGGTAAGATGCGCGTGGCCGAGTATTTCCGGAACGCTGAGCACGCGCCCCGCGGGCACGCCGACTGCGATCAGCGCCTGCTCCCACTCCGCTGCGCTTCGTTTCATTAGTTCCGGGGCGATCTCCTTGTTAATGGCTGCGCGGTTTCCCCGACGCGTTTCGCGGTCTTCGAAGCGCGCATCGGTTTTCAGGTCGGGGCGGCCAATGGTGTCACATAATTTTTCGTACTGGGCGTTTTCGTTTGCGGCGATGTTCAGCAGCCCGTTTGCGGTGCGAAATGTGCCCGAGGGCGCGGCCGTGAAATTTTCATTACCCATGGGGATAGGCTCGACGCCCGCGTTGAGGTAGTTCGAAACCACCCAGCCCATGGAGGCCAGCGTCGATTCCAGCATGGAGACGTCAATGCTGCGCCCTCGGCCGGTGGTCATCGATTCGACCAGCGCCGCGCAGATGGCCATGGCCCCGGTGATGCCGCCCATGGTGTCGCAAATGGGATAGCCCACGCGCAGGGGGGCACTTTGCGCATCGCCAGTGACGTTCATTACGCCGGAGATTCCCTGAATCACCTGATCGTATGCCGGGCGCATGGCCAGCGGCCCATCCTGCCCAAATCCGGAAATAGAGCAATACACCAGGCGCGGATTCACCTTTGCCAGCTGCGGATAATCGAGGCCCAGGCGAGCCATGACGCCGGGGCGAAAATTTTCAATCACAGCGTGGGATATGGCCGCCAATTGCTTGAAAATTTCCTTGCCTTCCGCGGATTTGAGGTTGAGCGTTACGGATTGCTTTCCTGCGTTCACCGAAACGAACGATGCGCCCATCAGCTGCTCATCGGCCTTTGGGTCCGCGCCAAGCTGGCGGGCCAGGTCGCCCTTTTCGGGCTGCTCGATTTTGATGACCTCGGCGCCTAGCAAAACCAGCTGAAAGCTGCAGAATGGCCCGGCCAGGACGTTGGTCACGTCTAGAACGCGGACACCATGGAGCGGAAGCGGCACGTGTCTTATCTACCCCTCTCGTATGTAATGTACGCACTTTGTGGATTGTGCGCCGTCAGTAGGGGCACGGTTCACCGAGAACGCTCTCCGTGAACGGCATTGCCGTGCCCCTACAATTGCGCCGACACTACCGGAGCAGCACTGCACGCGCCCGGTCGGCGGGCGCGCAAGAGATGTCCTTGATAAGGCCGGGACGAAAAGTGGCAGGCAAATTCGGCGGCATCCAGCAATTTTTCCATGTCGATGCCCGTGTCATAGCCCATGCCTTCCAGGAAATCGACCAGATCTTCCGTGGCCAAATTGCCGCTTGCCCCGGGGCAATACGGGCAGCCGCCCAGGCCGGCGGTGCAGGAGTCAAATTCGCGCACGCCCGCTTCCAGTCCAGCCAGCGTGTTGGCCAGGCCGCGGCCATAAGTGTCGTGGAAATGGAGAATGATTTCTTCCGGTTTCATCTTCAATTCGCTTTGCAAAAGGCCCAGCTTTTCCTTCACTTGGTTGGGGAATGCCATGCCATCGGTGTCGCAAATGGCGATGCGCCACGGGGCGATCTGGCGCGCGGCGCGTGCTGCGTTCACTACCGCCGCTCCCGAAATGGTTCCTTCAAAGGGGCAATGGAAGCAGGTGGAAAATCCCACTCGCAGGACAACGCCATCTCGCTCGGCCATGCGCGTGGTTTGCTCCAGCAGTTGCAGCGATTCGGCCATGCTGCGATTCAGATTTTTGCGGTTAAACGTTTCGCTCGCGGCAATCACGAATTCCATATGGCGAATGCCTGCGGCCAGGGCGCGCTCGTAGCCCTTCAAATTGGGCACCAATGCGGAAAAGGTTACGCCCGAAAATCTGCTCAGCCCGGCGGCAACCTCCTCCGCGTCAGCCATTTGCGGCACCCATTTGGGATGCACGAAGCTAGTGGCCTGAATTTCGCTCACGCCCGCTTGCACGAGTTTTTCGATCAGCGCCAGCTTGTCCCGCGTGGACACCGGATTGGGCTCATTTTGCAATCCGTCACGGGCTGTCACGTCCACAACTTTTACTTTTTCGCGCATGGCGCCATTTCCTTCGCGATTGCCTTTAAGGTTTGCCCAGATCAATAATACGGCTTGCGTTCACCGTGCGAAACAGCATTATTGACCATTCTCCCGCCATCCCTTAACCTGTATTCCTGTGCCTGCAAGAGAAATCTCAGAGGCGGACATACCCTTGAAATTGATTTGGCCAACTCGGATCTCGTGTGCCTGAAATAAATTTTCTCCTAATCCTAAAGAAGAATGGACTGAGATAACTGACATGCCTGGAATCGTTAAGGAAAGACTGTTTACGCCCGGACCGACACCGTTGCTGCTGGAAGCGCAGCTGCGCGCACTGACCATGACGCTGCACCATCGCACCGACGCCTTCCGCAAGCTGATGGTGGAGACGCTGGATAGCTTGAAATATTATTTCAACACCAAGAATGACGTGGTGGTCTTCTCCAGCTCGGGCACCGGCGCGATGGAGGGAGCGATTTCCAACCTGCTCTCGCCCGGCGAGCGCGTGCTGATCGGCACGGCGGGAAAATTTGGCGAGCGCTGGGTGCAGCTCGCCAAAGCCTACGGCATCGAATCGGTGGTGGTGGAAGCGCCCTACGGACATCCTGTTCCCATCGATCAAATGAAGAAGCATTTGGAATCCAGTGGACCGTTCCGCGCCGTGCTGATTCAGGCCACGGAAAGTTCGACGGGCGTGCGCAACGACGTCGAAGCGCTCGGCAAAATTGTGGCCGCGCTGCCGGAGTGCTGCTTTGTGGTGGATGCCATTACCGGCCTCGGGACCACCGTGTTGCATCCGGACGACTGGGGCATCGACATTATGATTGGGGGATCGCAGAAGGCCACCATGATTCCGCCGGGGCTATCGTTCGCCAGCATCAGCGAAAAGGCCGCGCGGGTGATGGAAAAATCGAAGCTGCCTCGTTACTACTTTGATTATGCCAAGGAACGAAAGAGCCTGGCCAAGGGTGAGTCCAGCTACACGCCCGCGACCTCGCTGGTCGTTTGCCTGCACGACGCTCTGGAATACATCAAGAAACTGGGCCGCGAAAATCTGATCGCCAACGCTTCTCTGTTGGCAGAGGCCACGCGCGAATCGGCTCTTGCGCTGGGGCTTAGCCACTTTGCGGTGAGTTCTCCGGCCAACGCCGTAACCTCCATCAAGGCGCCAGCGGGAATCGAGTCCACCAAGATCGTGAAGGAAATGAAGACGCGATTCGGCGTATACCTTACGGACGGCCAGGGCTCGATGAAGGGCCAAATGTTCCGCATCGCTCATCTTGGTTACTACGATTTTCTGGATCTGCTGGCGGTGCTCGGTGCGCTGGAAGTGGTGTTGCAGAAAGTCGGACACAAAGTCGAGCTGGGCAGCGGCGTTCGAGCCGCGCAACACGTGTACTTGCGGCATTCATCCTAAGATCCACTAAGTTTTTGAATTTCTCTGTGCCCTCTGTGTCCTCTGTGTTAAAAGCCTTTGAATTTGCGCACATCAAAGGCTTTTAACACAGAGGACACAGAGGGCACAGAGAACCCTGAGAGCAAAATGAAAATTCTGATTGCAGATAGCGTTGACGAAGCGGTGGTGGGCATTCTGAAGGCGGACCCCACCTGGACCGTCGTGAATTTGCCCAAGACAAAGGGCAAAGTCGAAGAAGAAATTTGCGACGCGGACGCGCTGCTGGTGCGCAGCGCGACCAAGGTCACTGCCGAGTTGATGGACAAGGCCAAGAACCTGCGCGTCATTGGCCGCGCAGGCGTGGGCGTGGACAACGTGGACCTCGACGCCGCCACGCGCAAGGGCGTGCTGGTCATGAACACGCCCGGCGGAAACGCCATCAGCGTGGCCGAGCACACCATGACCATGCTGCTGGCCATGGCGCATCCCGTGGCTGCAGCCGACGCTTCCATGAAAGCCGGCCAATGGGAAAAGAAAAAATTTACCGGCAGCGAATTGCGCGACAAGACGCTGGGCCTCGTCGGCCTGGGCACCATCGGCACGGAAGTCGCGCGCCTTGCGCAGGCTCACAAGATGAAGGTGGTTGCCTTTGATCCCTACGTCTCCACCGTCTTGGCCACAGAGCAGAACATCCGCCTCGTCCCGCTCGAAGAGCTTTTGAAAATAAGCGACTTTATAAGCCTGCACTCCTCGCTGACGCCGGAGACAAAACATTTAATAAACGCCAAATCGCTGGCGCTCACCAAGAAAGGCGTGCGCATAGCCAATTGCGCGCGCGGAGAACTGGTGGACGAAGCGGCGCTGCTTGCGGCGCTCGAAAGCGGGCATGTAGGGGGCGCGGGGCTTGACGTGTTTGAGGCCGAGCCGCCCGCCGATCCGCGCCTGGTGCAGCATCCCAAAGTGATTGCCACGCCGCACATCGCGGGCTCAACCGAAGAGGCGCAGAAGGTTGTCGGCACGCGCATCGCCGAGCAGTTGCGCGATTACCTGAAGACCGGCGCGGTGAAAAACGCCGTCAACATGCCCTCCATTTCTCCCGATGAGTTCAAGAAGCTGGGGCCGTACTTGCAGCTGGGAGAAAAGCTGGGCGCGTTCGTCGCGCAGCTTACAGAGAAACCGTTTACGGAAGTTTCCATCAGCTATGACGGCGGCCTGGCCGACCTGAACACGCACCTGGTGAAAAACGCTGTGCTGAAAGGCGTCCTGGGCCACATTCTCGCCGATCAAATTAATCTGATTAACGCCGGAAATTTCGCCAAAGCGCGCGGCATTGAAGTCGTCGAAGTGCGCAGCGCGCGCCGCGCCAAATACACCAATTCCCTGGGCGTAGCCTTGCGCATCGACGGCGAAACCGTTTCCGTATTGGGCATGATCGGCCTGAACGACGCGCTACGCGTCCTCGGCGTGAACAACATCGACATTGACGCGCCGCTCACCGGCTTCCTTCTGCTCTTCCGCAACGAAGACGTCCCCGGCGTAGTCGGCCGCATCGGCACGCTCCTCGGCAAACACAAAATCAACATCGCCAACTTCGCCCTGGGCCGCGTGCACAATTCCGACGAAGCCCTGGGCATCGTCAATGTGGACCACAAAGTTTCGCCCGAGGTCCTCGGCGAATTGCGCGCCATCGCCGCCATCCGCCAGGCGCGGGTGATAGAAATTCGGTAGGTGAGATGCGGGTAAGTTAAGTTCAAGAACCGCACCCTTGCAAAGGCAGCAAGGATGCGGCACCCGAAAAATCAATGTCAAAGCCTTACGCACATTCACGGATCATTTCTTGATCTTCTTGGTCTTCTTGGTCTTAGAGATCTTCCAATCTTTCAGCGGCACTACGGGAGACTCGATGTCTCCCATAATCTTGACTTCTCCTGCCTTGAATCCGAATATGTCGTCCTTTTCAGGCTTCATGGGAATGACCTTCACTAATGGCTTGCCGCGTTTGGTTACGATGACCGGTTCGCCGGTGGCCTGAATATCGTTCATGACTTTTAGACATCGCGCTTTGAAAGTGCTTGCGCTCATTTGTTTCATGGTGTCTTCTCCACGACTACTCTCCTACTTGCATGGCCAGCATGACATCGGCTAGCGCGGAGTGCTGCCAAGTAGCATGGGCTTCAGCCTGTGCGTTTGGTGCTCGGCAGCGTAAAACCCACAGGCTGAAGCCTATGGCACCTTTTTCCGATATAATTGTCGCTTCCCGGACCTCCCGGCTGTATCCCCCTCAAAGGACCGGAGCGAGGAATCACACGATGACAGCCGAAGAACAGCGCCTGGACGAATCGCACCAGCGCACAAAACATTGGAAGCGCTGGGGGCCATACCTTGCCGAGCGGCAGTGGGGAACGGTGCGCGAGGATTACAGTCCCAACGGAACGGCGTGGGAATATTTTCCGCATGACATGGCGCGATCGCGGGCCTATCGCTGGGGAGAAGACGGCATTGGCGGGATCAGCGACCGGCACCAGCGCTTGTGCTTCGCGCTGGCGCTATGGAATGGTCGCGATCACATTCTCAAGGAGCGCCTCTTCGGGCTGACAGGCAACGAAGGCAATCACGGCGAGGACGTGAAGGAATATTATTTTTATCTCGAATCCACGCCCACGCATTCCTACATGAAATTTCTTTACAAGTATCCGCAGGCGGACTTTCCATACGACCAACTCGTGGCAGAAAATCGCAAAAGAGGGAAGCGCGATCCGGAATTCGAATTGATGGACACGGGTGTGTTCAAAGATAACCGGTATTTCGACGTGTTCATGGAATATGCCAAGGCCGAGCCCGAAGATATTTTAATTAAAATTACTGCCTGGAATCGCGGGCCGGAGGAGGCGCAGCTCGATCTGCTGCCCACGCTGTGGTTTCGAAATGTCTGGTCGTTTGGAGAGAAGCACGGGCATCCGAAACTTGGCCGCGCAGAGGATTTCATGGGCGCGGGCGTGGTTGCGGCGGAGGGAAGCCGCTACGGCAAGCACTGGCTATTGATCGAAAATGCGTCCGAATTGCTTTTCACAGAGAATGAAACGAATTTCAAACGCGTATTCGGCTTTGCGTCCGCGTCGCCATACGTAAAGGACAGCTTCCATGAATATGTGATCCGGGGCGCAAAAGATGCCGTCAATCCCGCGCAAAAGGGAACCAAGTGTGCCGCGCACTATCGCTTCAAGATCGCGCCGGGGGCTTCCGCCACGATTCGCCTGAGGCTGACGAATGTGGAGCCCGTGCAAGGCGCGCTGAACCCGTTCGACGGCGAATTCGAAAAGATGTTCGACTTGCGCCGCGGCGAAGCGGACCAGTTTTACGCGCGGCGCTTTCCACAAGAGCGCTCGGAAGACGCGCACAGCGTCATGCGCCAAGCGCTGGCGGGCATGTTGTGGTCCAAGCAGTCCTATCACTACGACGTGCGCACCTGGCTGGAGGGAGATCCCGGGCAGCCGCCTCCGCCGCCGGAACGCAAGAAGGGGCGCAATCACGACTGGGCGCACCTGTACAACGCGGACGTGCTGTCGATGCCGGACAAATGGGAGTACCCCTGGTTTGCCGCGTGGGACCTGGCGTTTCACACCGTTGCACTGTCGCTGGTCGATCCGGATTTCGCAAAGGAGCAACTCATCCTGCTGCTGCGGGAATGGTACATGCATCCGAACGGGCAATTGCCTGCGTACGAATGGGCCTTTGGCGATGTGAATCCTCCGGTGCATGCCTGGGCGGCGTGGCGCGTTTACAAAATTGAAAAGCGAATTCGCGGGCGCGCCGACCGCGGCTTCCTGGAACGCGTATTCCACAAACTGCTGCTGAATTTCACCTGGTGGGTGAACCGCAAAGACCCGGACGGAATGAACGTGTTTCAGGGCGGCTTCCTTGGCCTTGATAATATCGGCGTGTTTGACCGTTCACAGCCGTTGCCCACCGGAGGACATCTCGAGCAATCCGACGGCACAAGTTGGATGGGAATGTATTGCCTGAACATGCTGGCGATTTCGCTGGAGCTGGCGCGCGACGATCCGGCTTACGAAGATGTGGCCAGCAAATTTTTCGAGCATTTCGTGTACATTGCGGACGCAATCAATTCGCACGGAATCGACGGCGTTTCTCTGTGGGATGAGGAAGACGGATTTTTTTACGACGCCATTCACCTCCCGAATGGCGACCAGCACTATTTGAAGGTGCGCTCGATGGTCGGCCTGATTCCGCTGTTCGCGGTGGAGACGCTGGAGCCGGAGCTGATCGCGCGCCTGCCCGGTTTTCAGCGGCGCATGCAGTGGTTCCTCGACAACATGCCGGGTTTTGCGTCGCGCGTGGATTCCAGCCAGACTTCGCCGAACGGCGTGCGCCGGCTGCTTTCGCTGGTGGACAGCAAGCAAATGGTGCGCATGTTGGCCTACATGGTCAACAAGGAGGAGTTTCTCTCTCCGCACGGCATTCGCGCGCTGTCAAAATATCATGCCAAGCACCCTTATATTCTCCCAGTCAACGGAAACGAATATCGCGTGGACTACGAGCCGGGAGAATCGCAGAGCGGGCTATTCGGCGGCAACTCCAACTGGCGCGGACCCGTCTGGTTCCCGGTAAACTTTTTGATGATCGAGTCTCTGCAGAAATTTCATCATTATTTTGGCGACGACTTTCACGTGGAGTTTCCAACCGGCTCGGGACAGCAAAAGTCGCTGTGGGAAGTCAGCGCGGAACTCTCGCGGTCGCTGACGCACATTTTTCTGCGCGACGAAAATGGTCGCCGTCCGGTGCACGGCGCGGACGAAAAATTTCAGAGCGATCCCCTGTGGCGCGATCTGATTTTATTTTACGAATATTTTCATGGAGACACAGGGGCGGGCCTGGGCGCGAGCCATCAGACAGGGTGGACTGGCCTCGTGTCCAAGCTCCTCGAGCAGACAGGGGAGTAGATTTTGTAGCGCTCGCCTTCAGGCGAGCACGGTCGATCCACGGAAATGCCCACCTGAAGGTGGGCGCCACACTGCCTGGCCATTTCAGAAAACGCCAAGGAGAACATCATGAACTTCCACGACAAAATTGTTCTCGTCACGGGCGGCACGGGAGGGCTGGGCCGCGCAGTTACCATGGCGTTTCTGGAAGCGGGAGCGACCGTCGTTGTTACCTATAAAGTGGCCGAGGAATACGCGGATGTGCTGGCCGCCGCGCAAAAGATCGGAGCGGCGGCGCCTGTTGGCGTGAGCGTGGACGTCACCGATGCGCAGGCAGTCGATAAATTTATTGCAGAAACGGTAGCCAAACACGGCCGCCTCGACGTTCTTGTGAATACTGTGGGTGGATACGCGGGCGGAACAAAACTTTGGGAAACGGACGCTCGAACGTATGACAAGATGCTCCAGCTGAACCTCAAGGCTGGATTTGTCCTTGCACGTGCCGTAGTGCCGCAAATGATCAAGCAGAATCGAGGATGGATCGTGAACATCGCTTCCAAGGCGGCTTTCGATCATGCGGCGGGGGGAGCGTTGTATGCCGCATCGAAGGCCGCGGCGCTGGCTCTGATGGACTCGCTTGCGGCGGACGTGAAGCCTTACAACATTAATGTGAATTCCATTGTGCCGAGCATTATCGATACCGCCGCCAACCGCAAGGCCATGCCGGGTGCGGACTTCGCGAAATGGCCCAAGCCGGAAGAGATTGCGCGGGTCATTTTGTTTTTGTGCTCGGAAGAGGCGAGTGTGATCCACGGGGCTGCGATTCCGGTATATGGCAGGAGTTGAGTAGGACAGGCTTCAGCCTGTCTGGGTTTCGTTGTCGCGTTTGCAGAAAAGCAGACAGGCTGAAGCCTGTCCTACCTGGGCTGCTCGACAAATTCGACGAGTACTTTTTGATTGTTGCGCGCCGTGACCAGAAAGAAATTCACGCGCGTGCCATTTGCTCCCGCACGGGTCGCCGGGTAAATCGGTTCAATCTTGAAGCGCGTGCGCAGGATTTCCGTGGCGCGGTCCACGTCGGTTACATCAATCTCAATCTGCTGAATTCCTTCGCCGAATTTTTCCAGAAAGCGCGCAATCGCGCCGTTTCCGCCCGGCGCTCTTGTGGTGAGTATGTCCAGATGAACCCATCTCACCCCGTTCGTTGCAAAATCGAGTTCGAATTCCATCACGTCCTGATCGGCGGGTGCGTCGGCGAGTGCAGGCGTACCATTGGCGGCACGAATTTTTTCAAACGTACCGGGCAGTACGGCGATTCCTACCGTGCGTCTCGACTGAGGAAGTTTTTCAGGATCCCTGCTTGCAAAATTCTCTCGAACCAGGAGAGTCCGCATTTCTTCATCTTTTTCGAAGTCCTTCAATAAAGCCGCAATGCGGCTTACCCCCGCAGCAAACAAGTCCATGGCGACTTGTTGGCGTTCATTCAGATCGGTATCCGCAAGGTGACCGATGTACTCCGGTGTTATCGTGAAAACTCTGAGGCGGCCTGTTCTTTTTGGCGTTTCCATGTCGCTCTCTTTCGGCTTCGCTCGCAGCACGGACACGAGAATAGAAAGGGCGATGATGCCGCCGACAATCGCCAGCGACAGGCCGGTGGAAATGTGCAGCCACGGATCGGCCAGCATCTTTGCGCCGATGAACATGACGGTAATGGCCAGGCCTTCGTCAAGAAACTGAAAGTAGGGCAGGATTCCTGCCAGCAAAAAATAGAGCGCGCGCAGGCCAAGAATCGCGCAGACGTTGGAAGTGTAGACGATGAAGGGATCGCGCGTCACGCCGAACACGGCGGCCACCGAGTCCACCGCGAGCAGCATATCCGTGGTTTCCAGGACGATGACTACGAGAAAAAACTGTGTGAACAATAGGCGCCCGTTTTCTCGCACAAACAAGGATTGCGTAGGCTCGATTTGCGACATGGGCAGATGCTTTTGCGCCCAGCGCACCAGCGGATTTTTCTCGGGATGCACGGCGTGGTCCGCGCCGAATAGTTGAAAACCTTCATAAATAAGAAAAGCGCCCAGCAGATAAAGGACCCAATCAAAGCGGGCGATCAGCGCGGCGCCCGCGGCAACCATCGCGCCGCGCACGAACAGCGCGCCCAACACGCCGAAGAACAACAGCCGATGCTGGTAGCGGGGATCGACGCGAAAATACTGGAAGATCAGCAGAAAAACGAAAACATTGTCCAGGCTGAGGGACTTTTCGACCACGTAGCCGGTGAAAAATTCGAGCCCCGGCCCGCGGCCGTGGGAGATAAAAATCCACGCGCCGAAACCAAGGGACAGAGCAATCCACGCCGCGCTCTCAATTGCCGCCCGGCGCAAGGCGATGGCCCGCGCGCGCCGGTGAAACACCGCCAAATCCAGCAGCAGGAGCAGCGCCACGCCCGCGTTGAAGGCAATCCAGAGAGGCCAGGTGCCCATTTAGGCCGCGCCCTTTTCATGAGGGGACAATGCGGAGCGAGTCCTTAATTTAGTTGTTGGAATTCTGCGCCGTGGTGCTGGATCTCACGGCATTAAAATTGGAAAGCTCCACGCTTGCTGTTTCGCCCTGGCGCACTGACACGCGCAAATCCCAATGCTGGCGAACGTCCCCGGAAATTGCCTCCGTGCCAAACATGGCGATCCAATAATTTCCGGGAGCCAGCCCCGCGAACGATCCATGCCCTTCGAGGTCCGTCTCCGTGCGCGCCACCACGTAGCGCTCCTGGGCCAGCCGCAATGTACTGGCGTCCACCATCTGGTCATGCTTTTTTTCAAGAACCGCCCACTTTGCGCTTGGATTCAGAGCGAAGAGTTCGAGGTCCAGCCCTTTCACGCTCTCCGGCGAGCCGGCGATAAATTTTCGTATGCCGTCTTCATACTGCTTCTTCTGCGCCGCATATTTTTCAGGATTGGCTGTGCGGTCTTTTTCCTTGAATTTCGGTTCGGGGAAACCGGCGCCTCGATAGGCGGCGTTGTGTTCCATGTACGCTTTGTAAAATTCGGGAACGCCCATGATCTCGTCGACGGTCAGGCCCTTGGTGAACTCCTCGCCGGACAATTGAACGGAATGATGTTTCTTCATCCAGGCTTTCAGTTCGGGAGAAACGTCCAGCGCATCGATAAACGTGTTGAGTTCAGGGGCGGGCGACGATTGCAAAGCATCCGCATGAATATCCTCAAGACTCTTGCGCAGCAGATAGAACGGCAACTGGCGAACAGGCTCGGGCTGGCCGCCGGTGGATGCCACTTGCGCCGTGAATTCGACGCGCCCTGTGGATTGCGCCGCGAGGCTCGAAGGAAGCAGGATTGCCAGGGATGCAAGAAATAGAATTGCGGATGAAATGTACAATTTTGTTTTCATTAGTCTTCCTGGCGAAGTGTACATCGCCAGACAGCCATTGGGAATAATTCATCGAGGACGTGTTTCCGCCGAACTACTAATCCATAGATTCTTTGCGTGCCGCGGCGAATTTGGTGTTGCTCCGTGCTCCATTCGGTCTTGCTCGCAGCTCGAAGTCCCGGAGGGACGGCACATCGTAGCCCACCGTGAAACGGTGGGGATGCAGAGCGGCGACATCTGGAGCCCCGTAGGGGCGGCGCAAGTGGGTGAGCACGTGTGCCGCCCCTACGGGGCTTCGGTTTGCTTCGTTACACCGATCCCACCGTTTCACGGTGGGCTACGATGTGTCGTCCCTAACGGGACTGGCAGCGAGAACAAAACTGACTCGTCGTTTAGTCACCGAAGGCGGCTTTTGGCTTGGGCTCTGTCGCACTATGAATGAGGCCAGCGGTTTGCGCGCATGTGAAAAATGCGCTCTTACGCGGTTTTTTTCCTCGGCTTGTTGGTGTGCTCCTTTATCGCAGGCAATTTCGTGAGTTTCAAATCGCGAGCGCCCTTGAGCTTCGTTATGTAGATAATCTGGCCCGTGTGATAGCTGAAATGTTCGGCCACGTGCAAGGCTGCTTCGAGGCCGGTAACGTGATATCCCTGAATCTTATATTTTTTCACAAGTATGTCATCCGATAATTTTGTGAGCACGGCGCACGCTTCTTTCACCGTGCGGCGCAACTGCAAGGCCAGCGCTTGCTGGGGAACTGGGCCCTGCTCCGAAAATTCGCGGTCGCGCTCCCGCTTGAAATCGGCTCCGCCCAGTCCGGAAATAATCCATTGGCGCACGTTTCCGCACAAATGCAGAACCAGATTTCCCGCGCTGTTGGACGCCGAGTTCGGCCGCCACCAGATGTCTTCCTCGGAAAGTTGCCGCAGACATTTCAAGACCACGGGCAAATTCTGCTTGGCCATGGAACGGCTGACATCGGCAAGAAAAATTGTGGCCACGCGCGTTTTTGTTTGCTTCAAGGCAGGCACCTCACCTTCAAATCGTAATCAATGCGAGGAAAAACGGCAAATGCAATGAGGGTGGAAAAATTAAGATAAAGCCAGCTCAAAGATGTCAGGGCAACTAAGTCGATCGGTCGTCAGGGGCTAAAACCTCTTCCTACTAGGGCGCTGAACGTCACGGCTGAACAGGCTGCTGAAAAACTCGCACAATGTCATTCCGAAGGGCGGGGTTTGCCCGAGGAATCTGCTGTTTCTTGGAAATCAAGAAGAAAAACAGATCCCTCGCTTCGCTCGGGATGACAAAAAGTACTTTTTCCGCGCGCTGTAAAGCCGTGACCTACAAAGATGATTTATGGGAAGAGTTCATTGCAAAAATGAGGCTTTAGAGCAATCGGAATGTGATTTCCAGTTCGACGATAACGGGAACAGGTTTCCCGTTGGGGCCGGGCGCGGGCTTGAAGCGCCACAGCTTGGCGGCTTCAATGGCTTTTTCTTCCAGCCCCAATCCGGGGCCCTTCACGACTTGAATTTCCGTGGCGCGGCCATCCGCGGTAATCACAGCCTGCAGCACGACAACCCCCGAATACTTGGCCTTTCGGGCTTCTTCAGAATATTTAGGGTCGGGGCAATACACGCAAGTGGGATTGCCGACGCCGCCAACTCCCGGACGATAAGCGCCGCCGCCTGTGCCGCCGCCGGAACCCGGTCCGAGTCCGCCGCCATCGCCGCTGCCAATGCCGGTGCCCGTACCGCTGCCAATGCCGCTGCCGCCGCCGGGTCCGCCGGAGTTGTTCATCAGCTTGGCCAGCGGATCGCCGTAATTGTCCATGTTCGGGCTGGGAATTTTCAGGTCCGGCGGCCCCAGCAAAGTGGCGTCAAACTTGGAGTCGGGCTTGGTGTGCACCATGGGCGGAGCAATCTGGTTGAAACTGAATTTCGGCGCTTTGCCCTTTGTTGCCGGAAGGGGATTGCGCTCGCCGCCTCCACCGCCGCCTCCTGCTTTGTCCTTACCCGGAGGCAGCTTCATGGTGTAATCGGAAATATCCAGGGGCGTAACCAGCAGCTTATTGACCGGATTGGCGGTCGCCTTTGTAACCACCGTATACAGAAAAGGCGAGAAAACCAGCAACGTGATGCCCACATGCACTGCAAGAGCGATGGCCTGCGAAGGCCCGAAAGCCTGATCCTTCGACCAGATTTCTTTCACCTTGACCGGTTGGCTGGTGACCTTCAGTGGTGGCAGTTTCGGCGGTGAAATGAGGTCGCGAAGGTTCTGCCAAAGTACTTTGTAGGGCGGTTGCCAGTCCACTGTCATGCGCGAGGACACGGCCTTCGGCGTTGGCTTGAACCACTCCTTGAAATTCTCCGACAACCCCGCGCCATATTCGGGGACGGTGAAGACTTCCCCCTTGGCCCCCTTGGCGATCTTGACGGGGCGCTCGGTGAGGAAGTCTCTCAGATTGGAGACGAAGCCGCGCGATAGGGGCTTCTGCGAGCCGCCCAGGCGCGGCGCGGTCTTTCCCTCGGGCAGTATCACCTTGGGGACCGGCGTTCCTGGATCACTCCACTTTGGCGCGATTGTGCTCAACGTTCTTTTTGCCTCATGCTACTGAATTTAGCCCGCTTCCTGTACGATTCTTTTTCGGCTCGAATGGATGCCCATCAAGGCAAGCGGCTGACACATCGGCAAATCCATTGTAACATTGTGACGTTAACACGAGGAAGCGGGTTTCCAAACTGCTCAGTACAGGCGCAGCGGGACAGGAAAGAACTGGCCTTGCCATGCCCGGCCTTGTAGCGCTCGCCTTCCGGCGAGCACGTGCTGGAATCGAAACTGCCCGCCTGAAGGCGGCCGCTACAGAAGTTCCTGTATTCATTGTCAATCAGGGGTTCAGAGGATCGTTCGCACCAGAAGCTAACTTATGCCCAAAATTGTTGACTTGAAAAGCACTTTGAATTTGCCGCGCACAGCCTTTCCCATGAAGGCTGGCCTGCCGCAGAACGAGCCCAAGCAGCTTGCGGAATGGGAGGCGACCCAGCTTTATCATCGCATCCAACAGGCTCGCGCGGGAGCGCTCACTTACGTTTTGCACGATGGCCCGCCGTATCCCACGGGCACTATTCACCTCGGCACGGGGCTGAACAAAATTTTGAAAGACATGGTCGTAAAGTCCAAAACCATGGCCGGATTTCGCGCGCCCTACGTTCCCGGTTGGGATTGCCACGGGTTGCCCATCGAAACGCAGGTGGAAAAAGAGCTGGGCGGAAAAAAGGGGAGCGTCGCGCCCGGCGAATTCCGGCGCATGTGCCGCGAATTCGCTTCGCGCTACGTCGATCAGCACCGCCGCGATTTCAAGCGCCTGGGCGTGCTGGGCCAGTGGGAAGACCCCTACCTGACCATGAGCCCGCACTACGAGGCCACCATCGCGGACGCCTTCGTCACGTTTCTGGAAAAGGGATATGTGTACCGCGGATTGAAGCCTGTGTATTGGTGCATAGTCGACTGCACCGCACTGGCTGAAGCCGAAGTGGAATATGAAGACCATACCAGCCCGTCGATCTGGGTAAAATTTGCGGTCGAGCCGGGCGCAGCGGCCGAGAAGCTTGGCGCGGGCGTGAGTGGCGTGATCTGGACCACCACTCCCTGGACGTTGCCTCACAATCGCGCACTGGCGTTTCATCCCGACTACGACTACGTGGTGGCCGAAACTTCCGCGGGCGCGCTGCTGCTGGCGGCGGATTTGGTCGGTCCGGCGCTCGATGCCTTGAAGCTGGAAGCTGTGAGTGTGCGCGGGCCGTGGAAGGGAAGGGATCTGGCGGATCTGAAATTCAAGCATCCGTTTCTGGATTTGGTTGTGCCCGCGGTTTTAGCTGATTACGTTACTTTAGAACAAGGTACTGGAATCGTACATACAGCGCCGGGCCATGGCATCGAGGACTTCCAGACCGGGCAGAAATACGGCATCGAGGCCTACGCGCCCATCGACGGTCATGGCCGCTATTTGGAAGGCCTGCCGGAATACAAAGGGAAAACTGTATTCGAGGCCAATCCCATCGTCGTGGCGCTGTTGCGAGATCGCGGCGCGCTGCTTGGCGAACAAAAACTTTCGCACAGCTATCCGCATTGCTGGCGCTGCCATAATCCGGTGATTTTCCGCGCCACCGAACAATGGTTCATCGATCTGGACGGAGCTGGGCGCACGGGCACGCCTGTACGGCCTCGTGCGCTCGGGGAAATTTCCAAGGTGAAATGGACGCCAGAGTGGGGAGCGGAGCGCATCCGCTCGATGATTGCGGAGCGGCCCGATTGGTGCGTTTCGCGGCAGCGATTCTGGGGCGTGCCCTTAGCGATCTTGTATTGCGCAAAATGCAACAAGCAATTTGACGATTACGCGGCGCTGCACGCTCTGATCAAGAAATGGTTCACGCTGGAAGGCGCGGACGCATGGTTCACGCACACGGTCGAGGAATTGCTTCCCGCGGGGACGCGCTGTTCCTGCGGCGCTTCCGAGTGGCGCAAGGAAACCGACATTCTGGATGTGTGGTTCGATTCCGGCTCCTCGCATCTGGCCGTGCTGGACCGCGCCGATGCCAGCGGCCAACATCTTCCCTGGCCTGCGGACATGTATCTGGAAGGGCCGGACCAGTATCGCGGATGGTTTCAAAGTTCGCTGCTGGTCGGCGTGGCCGTGCGCGATGGCGCGCCTTACCGTCACGTGGTCACGCATGGATGGACGCTGGATGCCAAGGGCCAGCCCATGTCCAAGTCGCTGGGCAACGTGGTGCTGCCCTCGGAAATTTGCGAGAAGTGGGGCGCGGATTTGCTGCGCCTGTGGGTCGCCTCGCAGGACTACACGGCGGACGTGCGCATGTCCGACAACGTGATGACGCAGCTTTCCGAGGCTTATCGCAAGCTGCGCAACACCTTCCGCTTCGCGCTCGGCAATCTCGCCGACTTCGATCCCGCGCGCGATTCCGTGCCCGACGCCGAAATGGAGGAGCTGGACCGCTGGATGCTTTCGCGCACGGCGGCGCTGGTGGCCGAATGCCGCAAATGGTACGAGGGATTTGAATTTCACCGCGTCTATCACACGCTGCACGATTTCGCGGTGGTGGACCTCAGCGCGTTTTATTTCGACGTGCTGAAGGATCGCCTGTACACGTTCGCACCGCGCAACCGCGCGCGCCGCTCGGCGCAAACCGCCATATACCGCATCTCAAAAGCGCTGCTGAGCCTCACGGCGCCCATCACGGTTTTCACCGCCGAGGAAATCTGGAAACATTTTCCGCGCGCTGCAGGCGATCCCGAAAGCGCGCACATAGCACTGTTTCCAAATCAGGGCGCGTTTGGGTCTCCACTCGATGACGGAAAGGCGGCCAACTGGGAAAAGCTTCTCTTGGTGCGCACGGAAGTGATGCGCGCTCTGGAAGCGGCGCGCAACGCAAAGACAATCTCGGGAGCGCTGGAAGCAAAAGTTATTTTGAGCGCCGCGCAGGATTTGGCTCCGTTGCTTGAGCAATACAAGAGTTGGCTGCCCGGCCTGTTCATCGTTTCTCAAGTGGAACTCGCCGCGGTCGCGTCCGCCGAGGCGCAGAAATCGGAAGCGCTTCCGGGATTGAGTGTGGCCGTCGTTCGCGCCGACGGCACAAAGTGCGAGCGCTGCTGGAATTACTCGACGCACGTGGGCGAAAGCACCGATTATCCCACTGTGTGCGAACGCTGCGTGAAGGCGCTCAACGAAATTGAAGAGGCGGGCGCGCGCGCGGAGGGACAAGGGGCCGCGTCCTGATGCGCGGCGCCCGCTGGCTGTGGGTTTCACTCGCGGTGCTGGCAGCGGACCGCGCCACGAAATACGCCATCGAGCGCAACACCACAACGCTTTTTCGCCATTCGGTCATCTCCGACATCGTTGTCCTTGTTCATAGCTGGAATCCCGGCATCGCCTTCAGCCTGTTTTCCGATTCCAAGGCCAGGTGGCTCGCGCCACTTCTAGTCGTCAGCGCCGTAGTGGTCATGGGCCTGCTGGCGTGGATGATTGTCGCAGGCCGCGCGGGCGGCGCGCTGGCGCAATGCGGCCTCGCGCTGATCCTGGGCGGCGCGGCGGGCAACGCGCTGGACCGCGTGCTACACGGCGGTGTCACAGATTTCCTGGAAGTGCGCCTATGGAAATATATTTGGCCGGCGTTCAACGTGGCCGACTCCGCGATCACCGTCGGCGCTGTGTTGGTGCTCTTTGAACTGCTTTTTGGTGCTTCCCGCGCACGCGGCGAGGTCCCGGAAAAGCTGCGGCGGACAGCCAGGTAGGACAGGCTTCAGCCTGTGCGGCATAACCAAATCTTTGTAGGGCACGGCTTTAGCCGTGCCGCAAATTAAGCGGAATTCTCGCGACTTTGGCCGCTGGCCTGTTGCGAATATAGTTGTCAGACTGTCTCGTCAGCCTATCTGGTTTTGATTTTGCGACCCTTGCAGAAGTCAAAAGCAGAGAGGTTGAAGAACGTGTGTGACAAATTGATGTTCAACAGCCAGCGGCTAAAGCCGGTGAGATTCCACACACTTTGCGGCACGGCTGAAGCCGTGCCCTACAAAGTTTTGGGGACGCCGCACGGGCTCTGAAGCCCTACCTACTTTCCATGTCCGACAAATCTACAATTCAGCAGAAGCTGACCGCCGCGTCGGGAGACGCGGGGCGGCGGCTGGATTTATTTCTGGCCGAGCGCGTGCCGCAGCTGAGCCGCACGCGCATTCAGGAGTTGACCCGCGAAGGGCACGTTCGCGTGAGCGGACAAATTGCCAAGGCTGCACATCGTGTCGCGGCCGGAGAGATCATCGAGATCGACGTTCTGCCTCGGCCCGCGATGCAAGCGGCCCCGGAAGATTTGCCGCTCGATTTGCTTTATGTGGACGACGATTTCGTGATCGTGAACAAACCCGCGGGCATGGTGGTTCACGCAGGCGCGGGGCACTCGCGCGGCACGTTGGTGAACGCGCTGCTTCACCGCCTGGGAAAACTTTCCGAAGTGGGCGGCGCGCTGCGCCCGGGCATTGTGCACCGCCTGGACCGCGAAACTTCCGGCGCAATGGTGGTGGCGCGCAACGACAAAGCCCACGAACATCTCTCCGAACAATTCCGCTCGCGCAACGTACGAAAAATTTATGTGGCGCTGGTGCACGGAAAAATGGCCCGCGATTCCGGCAGCATCACGCTGCCCATTTCCCGCGATCCGCACCGGCGCACTCGCATGACGGCGCGCGCCACCAAAGGCCGCCACGCGCGCACCGACTGGCGGGTGATCGAGCGTCTGGATGGCTGCACGCTGATCGAGGCCGTGCTGCATACCGGGCGCACACACCAGATTCGCGCCCATTTTTCGGCCATCGGGCATCCAGTTGTGGGAGACACGTTGTACGGTGCGCCGCGCGTTCTGCGGGCGGGGGCGCGCAGTTTGCCGCTGCTCGATCGCAATTTTCTGCACGCCGCGCGCATCGGGTTTTCGCACCCATCGAGTGGTGCGTGGGTGGAAGTTCGTGCTCCGCTGCCGCGCGATTTGCGAGTATACTTCGACCAGTTAGCGGCATCCTTGGGCTGGCGCGCCGCGCGCATCGAAGCTGCGCTGGAGCCCTACGGTTAAACATCATGAGAAAAAGATCGATTTGGATTGCCATCCTCGGATTCCTTGCGGCCGTGGCCGCCTTGGGCGCGCAGCAGGCGCAATCTCCCGCGCCGCCGCAGTCCCCCACACAGGCTCCTGTGCCGTTGCCCCGCCAGGGTGCCATCGTCCGCAATGTGAACCTGGTCGAAGTGCTCTTCAGCGTGGTGACCAAGCGCGAAAAATTAATCACTGATTTGAACAAGGAAAATTTCAAGGTGTTCGATGACGGTGCCCAACAAGAGATTATCGACTTCAGCCAGCCAACTGACCTTCCGCTGCGCATTGGCCTGGTGCTGGACACCTCCAACAGCATCCGCGAGCGCCTGAAATTTGAGCAGGACGCCGCCATTGATTTTTTGTTCAATGCCTTGCGCCGCGGAAAAGACCAGGGCTTCGTGATGACCTTCGATGACGGCCCGCAAATTATCAAGGATTTCACCGGCGATACCGGCGAACTCCGCGACACCATCCTGAAACAACGCGCCGGCGGCGGCACCGCCCTGTATGACGCGATTTATGCAGCCAGCAATCATTTGCTGAACAATTCTCCGCTGCCCACTGGCCTCAATCCCGATGTGCGGCGCGTTCTGGTGGTGATTTCCGACGGAGACGACAACAGCAGCAGCCGTTCCCGCGGCGAGGCCGTGGAAATGGCGCAGCGCGCGGGCGTGATCATCTACTCGATCAGCACCAGCACGGAATGGATTTCAGCCGAGGATGAAAAAGATCCCTCCAAGCGCATCTCTCGCAAATATATGAAGACCGAGGGAGATGATGTTCTGGAACAACTTGCGCTGGAAACTGGCGGGCGCGTTTTCTTTCCCTACAAAGTGGACGATCTGGGGCAGTCGTTTCTGGATATCGGAGACGAATTGCGGCATCAATACGCGCTGGCCTACAGCCCCGCCGGTCGCTCTCCGGATGGCAAGTACCACACCATTCGAGTGCAAGCCGACCGCAAGGATGTCATCGTTCGCGCGCGCAAGGGATACTTTTCCGTTCCACTTGCCGCACCGCAGCCTGCCACGCCCGTCAGGCCCAACTCGCCGTAACTACTGCGGAGCAGCCCCCACCGCGCCCAACCCGCCGTGACCACAGTGGAGCGGCGCCCCCTATTTCTTGTCATTCCGAGCGGAGCGAGGAATCTCTCTTTCTTTTTTCCGCAAATCGAAGAGAGATTTCTCGCTCCGCTCGGAATGACAAAATAAATTATTTTCATTTTAATTGCAGTGAAGATTCCGGCACATCGGCAACCATAAAATAACAAAATCAATAATTAGGAGCGTAGTATCCGCGGCGCGCAAGGGCGGAATACTCCTTGTCCTTCATCTCCACTTTGATTTTGCGGTAGGCTCCGTCGTGCGATTTGTTGGAGGGGGTATAACCCAGCGTGTACTGGCTGCGCAACTCTTCCGAGATCTGATCGAAGGCCTGCTCCAGATTTCTCTCATTGCGCACTACGATCATGCGCCCGCCAGTTTCGTCGGTCAGCCTCTTGGCCACCGACTGATCGCCTCCGTCGGCGGAAATCAAGAGAATGTGCACAACCGTATCGGTTCGCTGCGCGGCATCGATTGCGTCCTGCAGTTTTATTTTGCTGCCGGTATCCTCCGCGTCGGTCAGGACCACGATGGCTTTCCTTCCTGCCTCACCGGAGAGCTTGTCATGCGCGGCCAGGTACACGGCGTCGTAAAAATTTGTGCCGCCGGTGCCGCTGGTGGGCAAGGGCCCTTGCACAAGGACTCCGCCAACAGGGACATTGATCTGCGCGCGGTTGATGGCGCGGTTCAGCACTGCGCGATCATCGGTGAAGTCCGCAAGCAGGTCCACATCCGTATCGAAGGTCATGACCATGCCCAGGTCGCCCTTGCGCAAGACCCTTCCGTAAAAGCGTGAGGCGGCGTCTTTTTCGGCGGAGAGCATGTAGTACTCGCTGCCGCTGGTGTCAATCAACATGCCCAAAGTAATCGGGAGATCGGAATCAGCGGAAAAGTTGGTTATTTCCTGAGGTTGGCCATCCTCAAAGACCTGAAAGTCATCTTGTTTTAAGCCGGTGACAATCGACTTGTGCTTGTCGCGCACCGTGGCGAAGATGCTTACTGTATTGACTTGCACGCGGATTTGGCCCGGAGGCGCGGCAAAGGCCAGCCCTCCCGCGAGGGATGCCAGGCACAGATAGCAAAGTATGGCTCGAATCCGCATTGTATAATCTCCTCGGGTGCGATGGCCTGTAGGATGCCGGGCTTGGCCATTAAGATGCCATTTAGCGAGCAACATGCGTGGCGATGAATCGCATCCCACGCGGAAATAGTGACGTGATGCCCATGAAATGTCCACGGAAATTGCTGGCCGTAAGCGTGACGATCGCCCTCGGCATAGTAGCTTGTATCATCTTGCCCCCGAGGCCGACGTTTGGCCAGGGCGCCACGCAGGAACCCTCGCTGAAATCGCAGGATACCAACGGGCGCATCCGCACCACTGTGTCCCTGGTGGTTGTGCCGGTCACCGTCAAGAACAGTTCCGGCGAACTGGTGACCGACCTGCAGCAAGGCGACTTCCGCATATTAGAAGACGGCGTCGAGCAACCCATTGCACAGTTTTCCGCGGACCCATTCCCCTTGTCGGCGGCCATTCTGATCGACGACGACCTGAAAGTGGGCACGGCAGAAAAGGTGCAGAAGACCTTGGCGGCAGTGGCCAGCGGTTTCAGCGCATCCGACGAGGCGTCCGTATGGCGCTTTGACGAAGTGCCTGACCAAATTTCCGAGGACTTTATCGCCGATAACGACAAGTTGCTTACCCAACTCAAGCAGATTGACCTCAGCAGTTCGTTTCCCGGCTCGGGCTCCTACACCATGACCAATGGCCCGCGCGTCAATACAGCGCAACCTCCGGGACCGGCCACGGTTCCTACGGAGAACAACGGCCACCCCAACACCAAACATATCGACGACGCCATTTTCGCCGCCGCCCAGCAATTGCAGGATCGCCCGCCGGAGCGGCGCAGAATTATTTTTCTGATTTCCGACGGACAGAACGCCAAAAATAATACCCACAAATACGATGAGACGCTGAAGCTGCTGCTGTCCAACAACATTTCCGTGTACGCCGTCGGCGTGGGCGAGGCCAACTTGAATCGCGGCGTCACCTTTCTTGGGAATAATGTCCTGGCGAAGTACGCGCGTGCCACCGGCGGCGATATTTTCTACGGCGACGTGACCCGCGAAAATCTGGAATCGCTGTACGCGCGAGTTTCCGAGCAGGCGCGCAACCAGTACACCATCGCCTATTCCGGTGCGCACACCGACCGCTCCAAGCCCTATCACAGCATTGAAGTGCGCGTGCGCCGCCCCGGCCTCTACTTACTCTCGCGTGATGGCTACTACCTCAGCGGAACGCCTTAACCATTATTTCTTTTTATGGGGCGCGGGTTACGTGGTGTAGGCTTCAGCCTGCACGCTTTTTGTCCTTGCAAGATTTACCCCCGCAGGCTGAAGCCCGCGCCACATCTAACGACAAAGTATTTTTCTGGCGCACATCCATATTTTCTTTCTCACTCCTGGAATTATTTCTTGACTTCCGGCGCGCGCGCTCGTAAAAAGAAACACAGCGAGTCTGCGATGGCTTGGCTCGCTGCTCCGAGGGGAGAACGGTTCACGGAGCGAAAGCGCGGATCGGCCCATCAGGGAAACGCAGGACACCGAGTCAGGTCTAAGGAAAACGTTTCCGAAAAGGGCGGCCACATCGGTGGCCGCCCTTTTTTATTTGGCGAGCCTGCGACGGAATCGATTGGATCGGGAGAGAGTTCTCTGAACGGTCTGCCGAAAAGGAAATTTGTCGCTGAAAAGAAAACTTATCGCCGAAAAGAAAATTTATTTTGTCATTCTGAGCGAAGCGAAGAATCTCTCTTTCTTTGATCTACGTCCCGGGAAAAAAAGGAGAGATTCTTCGCTTCGCTCAGAATGACAAAAGATGCGGGCCCACTGCGCAGGCCCGAAAGCGCAGTCGAACTGCCGCTTCATTCTTCCCCGGAAGCGCTGGCCGCTGCGCCCTGTTCGCGCGCGGGGCAGATGGATTCATAGTCGCAGAAGCGGCAGGCGAAGCCGGGCTTGGCGGGAAATTCTCCGGCGCGAATATCCGCGGCGGCTTCCTGAATTTCGGCTTGCACTTTTTTGAGCTGCTTGTCGTCGCGCGTGGAACTCACAGGCTTGTTCGATTGCAGATAGTGCAGCGTGAGCCGCGCGGGATTCCAGTCGAACACTTCGCGGGCCGCCAGCGCGTACACGCTGAGTTGAATATCTTTTTTGGCCTTGGCCTCGTCGCGCGGCTTGCCCGTTTTGTAATCCACAATTTCCTCTTCGCCGGGGCCGATGCGGTTGACCTGATCCATGCGCCCGGTGAGCACCACGTTGTTATCCATGGGCAGCTTGAACGTTTTTTCCTGCGCGATCACATTGGGCGGCGCGGCCAGCGTGGTGGCGTGGAACGCGCGCAATTGCGACAGGCCGTCTTTCTTATATTCCTGCTCCTGGTAATCGTCCTCGAATCCTGCCGACTTCCACTCCAGCTCGAATTTTCGCTCCACTTCCTCCACTGGAAGCGTGTGCCCCTTGGCCAGTTCGCCCATAAAATATTTGATGGTGTTGTGCATCACGCTGCCGAAGGTCATGCGCGCCGCCGGTTCGCCGCGCAGCTTCCATGCATGGTTGAATAGAAATTGTTGCGGGCACCATTCGAGCGTTTCGATCTGCGACGGGCTGATCTCCAGAGGCTCGGACACAGGCGGGCGATAGGACGCGGCCCACTCGCCGATTCGCGAGCCAATTCGCGCGCACTCTTCTGGTGCATCGAAGAGAGCCGGCTCAGATTGGGCATGAGCTGGGACTGGAGCGCTCGCCGCGGTCGGCGCCAGTTGCTCGACGTCGCGGCGTTTGATCTGCGCCTCCATCAAAATATCGTCCAGGAATAATGAAGGCTTGGAGCGCTTATTTTCGACCGTGTTTAGAGTCAGCCGCTGCCGCGCGCGTGTCACGGCCACATAAAACAGCCGGCGTTCTTCCTGAATATGAAAGCTGCCCTGCGGCTGCTCTTCCTTCATCAGCTCCGCCGGGAATTCCAGCACGCGCGGTTTTTCTCCGGCCGGAAAACTTCGCTGCACCAGCCGCAAAATGTAAACGTTGTCGAACTCCAGGCCCTTGGCCGCGTGCACGGTCATCATCTGCACCGCGTCGCCGCTTTCTTGTTCCAGGTTGATGGATCCGCCCGCCTGCTCGAAATAATCCAGGTACTCAACAAATTCTCTGAGGCGCTGCGTTTCGCTCTTGGGTTGCCACTCGCGCACGAACTGCGCCAAGCGCTCGAAGTATTTGCGATCTTCGCCGGCCACTGCCGAGCCGATTTCCAGGGCCATGGCCAGCTCGTCGAATAATTCCGACGCCGTCAGCTGACGCGCCTTTTTCCGCAGCTCGCCAACCATTTCTACAAGCGCCCCCAGGTTGCGCTGGCCCTCCGAAAATGGCGGCTCGCCTTTGCAGGCCTGCATGGTGTCCCACAGGCTGGAGCCTTTGCTTTTTGCGGCGCGCTCGATCAGGCGCATTAAGTCCGAAGGCTCGAGTCCCCACGCCGGCATGGCCAGCACGCGCGCGCAGGCCACATCGTCCAGAGGCTGATCGATGAGCCGCAAGTAAGCGATCAAGTCGCGCACCAGGCGATGCGAAAGGATGGAAAGATTCTTGATCACGAAGGGAATTTTGCGCGTCTTGAGCGCGTCCACCAGCTTGTCTCGATGCGAGTGACCGCGATAGAGCACCGCGAACGCGCGCCATTTTGCCCCTGCGCGATGCAGCCGTTCCAGTTCTCCCGCGACCCACTGCGCTTCGTCTTCGCTGGAGGCGTGCGTCACGATGCGCACTTTTTCTCCGTCTTCGCGCACGGCCGTCAGCGGGTACTCGGGAATGTTGCTGGGTTTTTCGTTGTGGCGGATTACTTGTCCGGCCACGCGCAGGATTCGTCCAACGGAGCGGTAATTCAGCGTGAGCGGCTGCAACAAATTCGGATGGTTTGCCGCCGCGCCGGTGGCGAAACGGTTCAGAAAAATCGTGAAGCTGCCGAAGGACGCGCCGCGAAACCGGTAAATGGCCTGGCGATGATCGCCCACCACCACCAGATTGGGCCGCTCGCTGCCGAGCAGCCAGAGCAATTCCAGCTGGGCGATGTTGGTGTCTTGAAATTCATCCACGAGGATGTAGCGGTAGCGCGCGCGAAGCCTCTCACGCACCGCTTCGTCGTCGCGGAGGTGAAGAACCGCGTCCATGATCTGCGTGCCAAAAGTGAGCAGTTTGCGCTCGCGCAGCAAGAGATCGCTTGCGCGGTAGGCGCGCGCAATTTCCTGAAGCTTGGCGATTTGCTCGTCGCGAATGCGCCGCTCATCCTCCTGCATCGCGCTGCGCACGCGAACAAAATCCTGCAGTTGCTTGTCCGCATAGCTTTGATATTCATCCGGCGTGACCAGTTCATCCTGGCAGCGCGAGAAAAAATCCACGAAGTCGCCCAGGAATTGTCCCGGCTCGGCCAGGCGCCGGTAGTGTTCCAGTTGCAGCAGCGGCAGGTTGCGGCGCAGCAATATCCAATGGTCGATCTTATCGATTGGCTTGAGTTCCGGATCGATTTCCTGGAGCAGTGTGTTACAGAAGGAGTGGAATGTGCTGAGTGTCACCGCCTCGGCGCGCTCCACGTCCAGCTCTGCGCGGCCGCGCGCCGCGGCAACCACGCGATGCTTCATTTCCGCCGCGGCCTTATCGGTGAACGTCAGGCCCAGTATTTCCTTGCCCGTAAGCTCGGGCTGCGTATCGAGCAAGTGGCGAATGCGCTCGGTGATGACGCGCGTTTTTCCCGTGCCCGCTCCGGCCACCACCACCAGCGGCCCCTCGCCGTGATGCACGGCGGCGCGCTGCTCGGGATTGAGCTGAATGCCCGGCGCCGGCGCTCCAGCATGTTCAAATAAATCAGCCATGGGAATGGGTCTCAGTGACAACAGTAACACAGGGTCCGCGCCGCACATCCCTGCCAGTAACTACAAGAAGATAATTCCCGTAAATTATTGATATTTCTGCGCCGCGCCTGCTTACATTGATAGCGAAATGTAAGGGGGGACTACCGTGAAACGTCTGCATATCCTATCGCCATTCATAATTTTTCTTTTCGCGGGCGCCGCTCACGCCCAGGGGCAAAACGCGGATGCTCCGCGCACAAACAACTTTCGCTTTGGCGCTCCCGATCCCTATGCGGACGTAACTTCTTTCGGGGCCATGGCTCCCACCGGCCCGGTTCCCGTGAGCACAGCGAATTGCACCAAGGGCAGCAACCAAATCACCATCGCAACCCCCAACGCATTTCGCTTGAATAGCGGCGTGACCATCTACGGATGCGGCGCGGCCAACAACATGGGCACGCCCAGCGGATTGACCGTAACTCCCAGCGAGCCCTGGGGCTTGGCCTCCACGGAATCGGCCGTCGCGAGCCCGAAAGGCAACGCCACCTATGAATACACGGTGGTCGCGCGAGATATTTATGGCGCGCTTACGGCTCCCGCCACGCCTGTAACCATAACCAATGGATTGCCTTCCCTCGGGCCGCAAACCGCTGCCATCAAATCCCTGTCCAGATCGAATGACAGAATCACGGTGGTCACCGTGGCCCCGAGCAATGTTGTGTACGGCGCTCTGGTGGAGATCGAGCCGAAGACCATCCAGCAGTTCAGCGGTTGGTACAACGTCGCCAAAATTGACAGCCCAACGCAGTTCGAGATTTGGACCACGCCGACCGACACTCGCGCTCAGGGCTGGATGGTGGGAGACACCACCATCTATTCCGGTGGCGGCAAAATCGCTTTTTATCAGGAGAATTACCTCAAGTGGACCCCGCTGGAAGGCGCCTGGGAATACTACGTTTGCGCCAGGAGGCCGGGAGACAGCGCTCTCAAACTGATCGGAGTTACAAAACCAACCGGACCGCTCAACAAATATATCGACGCAGCTTTTGAGGATTATGGTTCGCCATACATGGATGGCCAAGTCTACCCATCCTACGTTACCAATTCGGTTTGCACCGGGAAGGCAACCAACGATCCTCTCTCGACGTGGGTCACAGCCATCTCCGGCAACGGTCAAATCTACACGCTGAACAGCCCGGCAGCTCAGTCCGTTTCCGGCGCCAAGATCATATTTGATGACGCACCGGGCATCCTGCGCGCGCTGAAAGCGGCGTCCTACCAATCTCCGAATTATCTGGGCAGTTCCATTTTTATTCCCCCGGCCAGATTCCCCTACGTCATCAACTCCTACCTTCCAATTCCACGGGACGTAACAGTTTGGCAATCCGGCAGTCTGGTTGTGAATGAAACGATTAGTTTGGAATCCAGTGTCAACTGGTACGGGGACTGGGCAAGTCGCGGCACTCCGCAATTTGGTTTTAGCAGCGGAGCCACCATCAGTGTTGCGGAAGCAAGTCCGGGCCTCTATTTAATGGGCACGGGCAATACCTTCCGAACCCTGAACATTATCAGCATGACCCCGAATGGCGCGCTCGATTTGCTGGCGGACAACGCGCAGCCATCCAATTTTGAGTATGTGGAATTCGAGACTGGCGCTGGCGGAGCCGCCACCGACTACCTGGGCATGGCGGTTGTACTGCGCGACAGCACGCAAACCATCGCCAACTATCATTTCGACAAGGTTGGAATTCTGACAGGACCCGAGCAGGTGAACGACGCCAGTTGGACGCCTTCCTTTTGGGTTACTCCCGCACAGGATCACGGAAACACAGGCATCGAAGTCACCATGGACCGCACCACTTGGAATCGGCGGGGAATTGGATGGGGCGGCGGCGATAGCGGCAACGGGGGAAACGGCGGCGTTTCGGGCTTTGTGAGCAACTGGTCCTACAGGCAGGGCGGCATCACGCCATTTTTTGCCTGCATGAATTGCACTCCATTTTCGGCGCTCACTTTCAACGATGCTTCGATGGACACCGAAGCTCAGCCTCTGGAGGCATCTCTCACTGCCTATCCGAGTTCAGAACGTTTGGGGCAACACATCAGCGCTCTTCATCCCACCGGCGGAGCGCAAGCTCCTCTGTTTAGTGGGGCGCGCCCATCCTTTGCGGATGTGGACTCTTTTTTCAGCTCGGCCAGATCCTTTCAAAATAGGGACATTCTCTACAAGACCGGCGGCAGTTTTAGTTATGTATTTGCACCTTACGCCACGACCGGTTCTTACACTCCACTGCCCGGCTCGCTCGACTCGATCGTTGAACCCATGCACGGCGCAGGCGGCTACAGTTGGTGGTTCGATACTTTGCCGCCGACGAACGTCATCGCTTCCGCCCCCATCAAGGGCGGCAACATTCCACTTGGTACCTATGTCTATGCGGTCAGCATGACCGGGGCCGATGGCGCGGAAACCATTACCTCGGTTGCCAGCGCACCCGTAACCATTTCCACTGCCGGCACTCAGCAAGTCAATCTTTCATGGACAGCCTCACTGGGCGCCTACAGTTACAATGTGTATCGCTGCGATACCATGCTCAAATCGCCCGGTTGTTTGTTGGAGGACGGCACCATCAGCCAGGGCACCCTGAATCCCTGGTATCAAATTGCAAAGCACGTAATGGGCACCAGCTTTTCGGACACATTTGTGAATCCACCGATTCGATGGAATTTTACTCAAGTCAACGGGACCGGCTCGACGGTCTTGAACAACACTGGCGTTTACGCGCCGGTGGTGCAGGCGGGAACAGTCTCCGCTGGTGGGGGCGCCGTTTTTGGCTCCTCTGAAATTTCTACCGCGGAGGCTTGCGAAAAAGATTTTGCGGCCACCAGCATCAACGCCGGCAGCGTCGCCACAACTACGGGGCAAGCCTGCATCCCCGCCAACGCCTATATTGACGCCGTGGTCTACCGTGTCACCAAATCAATCACCGGCGCGACAAGCTTCACGGTGGGAGTGCCCGGCGCTCCTTCCAGATTCTGCTCCGCGCAAACTACGCTTTCCGGCAACGCCACAGGAGTCTGCAACGCACAGATCAACGCAGGCACTCCCGTCGCTGGCCCGTCCGTCGCACGAGTCGTCGTGACGTTTAATGCCGCCCCAGAATCAGGCGCCATTCGCCTGATCGTCTACTACCACACTTGGAGGCCGCCAACGAATTAGCAGGAAGAGAGCTCGCGAACGAGGTGGAAGCCCTGCGCTGTAACCAAAGTGTTACAATGCCGGGGTCAGATTCAGCGCCCACCTGCGCTGGACTTGGCCGCGCTCACTCTTCCACTGAGGCCATGTGCTAAGCGGCTTGCAAAGAAGAGACCGTCGATCTGACCATAGGCACCCACGTATCCGGCCCTTTTTGTTCGACGTTGTATTCGGCGTCTGGTACGGATTCATTCGGCGGGTTCAGGACGAGGATTCTAACCGTTGGATAAATTGTCTTGAGCCAGGCAACTATGTCTTTTCTGATTTCGACTGGGGCTTCGTCGCCCACGATAAAGAGGCCAATGCCATGATTGTCCGGACGAAACGTAGTCAAAAGAACCTTCGCCGGGTTGTTTCCCACGATCGACATGACGGCACAGCCAATATTTCTTAATAGCTTGGCCCTAGTTATGCGTAATTGGTCAGTGTAAGCAATTTGAAAAATGCGTTGCACCAATCGCTCCGGTCCCACTTTCAATACGTCTGCCGCAAAGACGATGTCGCGCGTCGACAGGTCAACTGCGAAATGCTCCTTGGCCGTGAATAGCAGCGATTCAACAAGTTTTAATCGGGTG
>Ga0206831_1027_pt1 | contig 59109 bp, 60 predicted proteins | sample Alteio_BWOrgCont_73_FD_152876 | JGI IMG/M metagenome (GOLD analysis project Ga0206831, IMG submission 152876) | Enriched cells from forest soil in Barre Woods Harvard Forest LTER site, Petersham, Massachusetts, United States -... | ecosystem: Environmental > Terrestrial > Soil > Temperate forest >...
TCGCGATCGTGGGGCGGAACAAGGGGCGGGGCCTGGAGCGCGTGAACGCCATTCGGGTGACGGGCGGTCAGGCCGATTTTTTCGAGGCCGACGCGATTGACCGCGAGAGTTTGGAGCGCGCGCATCGGGCGATCGCGCAGGCTTTGGGCGCGCCGACCGTGCTGGTGAATGCGGCGGGTGGAAATGATCCCAAGGTGACGGTGACGGCGGAGCATCCTTTCAGCGGGATCACGCTCGCGGATTGGAAAGCGAATTTTGATCTGAATCTCGTGGGCGGGGCGCTGTTGCCTTGCCAGGAATTTGGGCCGGCTATGGTGGAGCGGAAGCGCGGTTCCATCATCAATATCGCGAGTGTGTCGGCGCATTTGCCATTATCGCGCGTGGTTAGCTACTCGGCGGCGAAGGCGGCGGTGCTGAACCTGACGCAGTTTCTTTCGCGCGAATGGGCGCCGCAGGGTGTGCGGGTAAATTCGATCACGCCGGGATTTTTTCCCGCGGAGCAGAACCGGCGATTGCTGTTTAACAAGGACGGTTCGCCGACGGCGCGGGCGCAATCGATCCTCAATCACACGCCGATGGCACGCTTCGGCAAGAGCGAGGAATTGATCGGCGCGGCGGTCTTCCTGGCGAGCAGCCGGGCGAGTGGATTTGTGACCGGGACCGATTTGCGCGTTGACGGCGGGTTCCTTTCGCAGACGATCTGAGGCTGTGAGTTCACGCATGCGCCCGTCTGCGATTCTGGCTCTGGATATCGGCACGTCATCGACGCGCTCGGCGATTTATGATGCGAAGGGGAATCGCGTGATGGCGACGACGGTACAGTTGAGTTATCCGCTGATCACAGGACCGGACGGCAAGGCGGAACTTCGCCCCGCCGATATTGAGCGCGCGGTGGCGCTCGTTTTTGAGAAGACGCTCAAGGCGTGGCGGAAGACGAAGTCGCCGCAGCCGATCGCAGGCATCGGCGTTTCGTGTTTCTGGCACAGTCTCCTGGGGCTGGATGCGGAGGGACGGGCGATCACGCCGGTTTATACGTGGGCGGATTCGCGGTGCCGTCACGAGGCGGAGCTTTTGCGCAGGAGCAAGGGCGAGGAGGCTCTGCACGCGCGCACAGGTTGCATGGCGCGGACGTCGTTCTGGCCGGCGAAATTGCTCTGGCTGCGCAAGGCGGAGCCGGGGCTTTTCCGGAAAGTGGCGCGCTGGGTTTCGCCGGCGGAGTGGATTCAGGAACGGTGGTGCGGTGCGGCGACGGTATCACTTTCGATGGCGAGTGGGACGGGACTACTGGATGGGCGGACGTTGAAGTGGCATGGGCCTTTGTTGCGACGTTGTGGATTAGATGAAGCGCGGCTTAATGTGATTTCTGATCTGCCGCAGACTGTCTCGAAAGCGCATGCGCAGCGGTTTCCCGAGCTGGCTGGCGTGCCGTGGTATCCGGCGGTTGGGGATGGCGTGGCGAGCAATCTCGGCTCGGGCGCGACGAAGCCGGGAATCGCAGCCATCAATGTCGGGACGAGCGCGGCCTTGCGCGTGGTGGTGACGAAGGAACCGGCCGTGAAGGAACCGCTCGCACCGTTTGGGCTGTTTTGTTATCGCGTGGATGCGGGGCGCAGGCTATTGGGCGGCGCGGTCAGCAACGCGGGAAATCTACGCGCGTGGGCGATGCGGGAATTGAAGCTGCCAGCCGATCCAGCGGCGATGGAGAAGCTGCTGGGCAAGCGCTCGCGCCCGGTTGAGAATTTGACGCTGCTGCCGTTCTGGATCGCGGAGCGTGCGCCGACGTGGCCGGAGGAATTGCCGTCCGCCGTGGTGGGGATGACGCAGGCGACGAGCGCGCTCGATCTGCTGCAGGCGCTGCAGGAGGCGACGTATCACCGGCTCACGCAGATCGGTGAGGGAGTGGAAAAGGCGGCGCGTCGAAAACTTTCGTTTATCGTATCGGGGGGGATTCAGAAATCGCCGAATGCGCTGCAGCGGTTGGCGAATGTATTGGGGCGGCCGGTCTATGCGTCGTCGGAGCCGGAGGCTTCCCTGCGTGGCGCGGCGTGTTTTGCGATGGGAAAGTTGGGGATGAAGGTGACCGCGCCGAAATTGGGCCGGGCAATCAAACCGGATGCGAAGGCGGCGCGGGCTTATGCAGAAGCGCGGCAGCGACAGGTGCGGCTGGAAGAATTGCTGCGGAGGGCCGACATCGCGTCGATTTATCGCGATTCCGACTGAGGAAAAGGCAGCGCCATTTGGTCCTGTGTTCCCATCAGTCAAAGTTAAGTCGGTTCTTCATGTCGCGCAGGCGGTCACGCTCGACGGATTGGGTCTGCACCTTCCGGTATTCGGTGCGGGTTTGGTGCTCAAGATACTCGCGATATTTGGAATTCGAGTAGTAAACGTCTTTCTTCAGGTCATTGAGGTGGTGCGTCTCGATCTCCTCGGGGACGCATTCGACGACGAAGAATTTGCGGTCGATCCAGATATTGCGCCATTTGGTGTGGCGCGCGACCTTCCGCGATTCGGCGAAATATTTTTGCCAGAGTGGCGGCGGGGTCTGAGATAGCTTCAGGTAGATGTAACGCAATGCCGGGTTGTTGGGAGATTCGACAGTCATGTCGTCTTCCAGGCCCACGATCTTGATGTCGATGAAATCGATTTCCATCTCGATTCAAAAGGTAGCAGAGATGGAACGCAAAGTCGTGAGTTTTTGTCCGGGCTACCGTCGCTGCGATAACGGTGGTAGCAGGAAGGCAAAAAATGGGTCAGGACGGGAGTCTGACCCTCCTGAAAGAATTAGAGATGCCCCTGCGCTTCCGATTCGGCTTTGATGCGCTCGGCTTCGGCTTTACGTTCGTCTTCTTTTTTGCTGACCCAGGCGTCCCACGACTTGCCGTCGGCGGTGTCTTTGCCGCTGAAGGCGATGGCGGTGATGTCGGCGTAGGGGATGATGCGCGGCTCGTCGCTGCCCTTGACGAAGACTTCAACGCGGGGAGGGACGGCGGAACCGTCGCGATTGAACATGTAGCCTTCAACCTGCTCGTTGCGGAGGGTGAGGGTCACGTCGCCGCGGTAATCGAACGCCTTGTCGATGCCTTCGATGCGGTCGGCTTCGGATTGAAAGGTGAAGACCGCGCCTTCGAGCGAGGTGGGGCGGAGCGATCCGGGATGGGTCTTGGTTTCTGCGGGCATGATGATTCTAAGAGAAAATTGCGCGTGGGTCGGATGAGAGCTTAAACTCCCATCGTCGCCTTGGCGGTCTGGAGGAAGCCAGCCATGGAACCGAACGTGGCATCGACCGCGGAGGGCTCGAAGCCGCAATGGACCATGCAATCCTGGCACTTCGGGTTGTCGCTCTTGTTGCCGTAGTTGTCCCAATCGGTCAGCTCGAGATATTCCTTGAAGGTCTTCACGTAGCCGTCCTGCAGGAGGTAGCAGGGCTTTTGCCAGCCAAAGACGTTGTAGGCGGGGCTGCCCCAGGGGGTGCATGCGAAATCGAGGTCGCCCTGGAGGAATTTGAGGAACAGCGGGGAGAGATTGAATTTCCAAGTCTTCTTGGGATTCTGGAGGATCTGCTTGAAGAGCGCCGTGGTCTGGTCGCGGTGCAGGAACTTGTTCTGGTCCGGTGCCTTCTCGTAGATGTAACCGGGCGAGAGCATCATGCCCTCGACTTTGAGTTCCATCATCTTGTCGAAGAACTCGCGGACGTGTTCCGGATTGGTGCCGGAGAAGAGTGTCGTGTTGGTCGTCACGCGGAAGCCGCGCTTGACCGCCTCTTTAATGGCCTCGACGGCGATGTCGTAGGTGCCATCGCGGCAAACGGCGGTGTCGTGCTCTTCCTTCAGGCCGTCCATGTGCACGGAGAAGGTGAGGTACTTCGAGGGCTTGAAAAGATCGAGCTTGCGTTTCAGAAGCAACGCGTTGGTGCAGAGGTAGATGTACTTCTTGCGTTCGACTAGGCCAGCGACGATCTGGTCGATTTCGTTATGGATAAGAGGCTCGCCACCGGGGATACTGACCATCGGCGCGCCGCATTCCTCAACGGCGTCGAAGCACTGTTGGGGCGTCAGGCGCTTATCAAGCACGTGAGCGGGATACTGAATCTTACCGCAGCCGGCGCAAGCCAGGTTGCAACGGAACAGCGGCTCCAGCATCAGCACCAGAGGATAGCGCTTGCGACCCTTGAGCTTTTGAGAAATGACGTAGGAGGCGACCGTCCACGCTTGAGAGATAGGTACCATAGTTTTGGATTAGTTAAACTGATGACCCTAGTGGAAATGGTGAGGGTGTCAAGAGCCTCGTGGGGTTTTCAGGGGCAAAGACAGCTTCTGGAACTTGCCTCATTAGTTATCTTGTTAAAAAGCAAGCTCTTGCCTGTCTCCGGTTGGGAGTATTAGGATGACTACTATTTCGAGAAAACCGAGGCAAAATCGAGTAGAGAAACCGGCTCGGACCGATCGCGGTTGACGCGGGAGGGAGAGTCTGGGAGGACTGAAGGCAGCCATGACGAATTTTGTTTTTCAACTGCTGAACGGCGATTCCGGGTGGTTCGGGGGCATCATTGGCCTTGCCCTCACGGCATTTCACCTCTGGATGCTCATCGATGCTTTGCGGCGAGGGGAGTATATCTGGGCGCTTTTCATTTTCTTTTTCCCGGTGTTGAACGACATCCTCTATTTCTTTTTGGTCTATCGCGCATCGGGCTCAGGCAATCCGCTGGCCGGTTTCGAGCTGCCGGGCGCCGCCGACCGGCGCCAGATCAAGAAGCTGCAGGCGGACATCCATCATCTCGATAAGCCGCATCTCCACCTGCAGCTGGCCGACATCTATTTCAGTCAGGGCCGGTTGGAAGAGGCGGAGGCGAGCTACCGCGCGGCCTATGAGCGCGATTCGAAGGACGAGGATATCCGGGCGCATCTCGGTAATTGTCTGGCGCGCCGGGGCAAATCACAGGAGGCGTTGCCGTTACTGCAGGCGGTTTGCGCACAGAATCCGAAGCACGATTACGGCTACACTCTCATGACACTGGCGGAAACGCAGGCCGCGACGGGGCTGGTCGACCTGGCGTTGACCACGTGGCGGCAGGTGCTGAGTCTTTACGGCTATCCGCGCGCGCGGGTGCAGTACGCCGACCTGCTCATCCAGAAAAAGGAATACGCCGAGGCGCGCAAGAGCCTCGAGGAGGTCATCCACGACGCGCCCTACGTGACCAAGTTCCAGCGCAAGCGCGAGGCCGTTTGGTTCAACCGGGCAAAGGCGGCGCTGCGGTCGATCCCGGACAAGTAGGCGTGTTCAGAGCAAATGAAAATATTGTGTACAGTCTTAGGTAGCCGTCGCACTCCGTGCGACGGGCTCGTTGGACGCGCGACCTCATAACAGGTTCGCGTCAATCAACTCACCCCGCGCCCGGAGGTCGCGGGCTACCTGCTACCTAAAAGGCATCCGAGATTGTAGGCAGAATTATTTAAAACGCTCTAACCGCCGGTGATTTCGCGGCGGAAGGGCATACCGCTTTGAGCGCCCGGACGGGTGACGGAAAGGGAGGCGGCTCGAAGCGCGCGTTGAATCGTCCTTTCGATGGGTAATCCCTCGGCCATGCCGGTCGCGAGCCAGCCGGTGAAGCAATCGCCCGCTCCCACCGTGTCGCGCGGTTTCACCTTGGGCGCAGGAAAATGCTGCGAGCCTTCCCGGCGAACGAGCAGGGCGCCGCGGGCTCCGAGCGTGATAACGATCTGCGCGCATCCGGCCTGAAGCAATCTGGCCCCCGCCCGCTCCGGTCGCTTTTCTCCCGTAAGAAGAGCTGCCTCATGTTCGTTGGGCACTAGAGTGTGGACCAGTCTCAGTAAGGTCGCTGGCAGTTTCCGCGCGGGTGCTGGATTAAGCAGAAACGGGACGCGCGCCTTATGCGCGAGACGCGCGGCCCTGAGCACAGTGGCCAGCGGCACTTCGAGCTGCGCGACAATCACGCCTGCTTGCCGGAACATCGGTCCGGCGCTGGCGAGATCCCGGGCTGACAGGGTATCGTTGGCCGAGCGGGCGACGACAATCATATTTTCTCCCTTCTCACGACCGAGCAGGATCAGGGCAACGCCGCTGGGGATTTTTTTCCGCACGCGGAAGTAGTGAGTGTCGATGCCCTCTCGCTGGAGAGCCTCGGCCGCAGCCTGCCCGAAATCGTCCTCGCCGCGTGCTCCGATAAAAGTGACGTGCGCTCCAGCCCGTGCGGCCGCCACCGCCTGATTGGCCCCCTTGCCACCATGAAAGCGTTGGAACTCACCCCCGAGCAGGGTCTCGCCCGGCTTGGGCAGGCGCGAACCGGCGAGGACCAAGTCCGTGTTGGAACTGCCAACCACAACAATGCGGGGAGGCGCGGGGATCATAAGAAAACAGGAACTGATGGCCTCAGATCACACTCTTTTCCTCGACGCACAAAAGTTACGAAACTCATGTGAGGAGCTTGAGTAGCGTCCGGTAAATGGCAAGTCTTGACATGCTTTTATATATTGATAACTATCGATATATGACCATCAAGAAAACGGCCCTTCTCTTCAAGGCCCTGGCGCATCCGCACCGGCTGGAGATTTTTCTCCGGCTCTCGGGTTGCTGCGAGAAGCACGGTTGCGATGTGGAGGAATGCGCCCGCCTGTGCGTGGGCGAATTGGGGAGGGGATTGGGGATCGGACAGCCGACCGTTTCGCATCACCTGAAGGAACTGACGCGGGCCGGGCTGATTCGCACCCGCAAGTCGGGGCAGAGCACCGAATGCTGGGTGGCGGAGACGACTCTCGATGAACTCGCCGCGTTTTTCCTGAAGGCGAAGCAACCGAAGCGGGCGACCCGATGAGCAAGCCCACGGTTCTGATTCTGTGCACGGGCAACTCGTGCCGAAGTCACATGGCAGAAGGCATTCTCCGCCATGTCGCAGGTGATTTGTTCGAGGTGCATAGCGCGGGCTCAAAGCCGGCGGGCTACGTGCATCCTGGAGCCATTGGCGTGATGAAGGAAATAGGCATCGATATTTCGGGCCATACCTCGAAGCACTTGAGTGAATTCCTGTGCCGCAAAATCGATACGGTCATCACGGTTTGCGGCAAGGCGGACCAGGCGTGCCCGATGTTTCCGGGGCAGGTGAATCGTTATCATTGGGGCTTCGACGATCCGGCCCATGCCACCGGGACTGAGGAGGAAGTGCTGGCCGTTTTCCGGCGCGTCCGCGACCAGATCAAACTCGTGTTCTCGGCTTACGCAGCAGGTTATCGCGAGAAAGCAAAATCATGATGAACATCACCGAACTCAAAGACATCCTCGAACTCAATCCGGCAAAGGGCATCGACTTTATTCTGCCTGATAAAACTGCCATTCCGGGGCACTTCCACATCACCGAAGTTGGTCACGTCCAAAAAGATTTCATCGATTGTGGTGGAACGCGGCGTTCCACCTCTTCCTGCGTGCTTCAGGCGTGGGTGGCGGCCAACGATGAGGACCATTCCCTGAGCGCGGGCAAGTTGGCTTCGATTCTGAAGCTGGCCGGCAAAATTTTGCCCTCGGACGATCTTTCAGTTGAAGTCGAATTTGAAGCGCCATACATCTCCCAATTTCCCATCGAATCGGCGGAAGTCAGTGGCGATGCGGTGGTCTTTCGTCTGATGACCAAGCATACCGACTGCCTGGCCAAGGAACAGTGCGGCCTGGAAAGTGCGTCGTCGTGCTGCTCACAGGAAAGCGGCTGCTGCTGATGATGCCGCGAAAGGGCCTTCCCGCGTGGATCGTGGGTGAGTTCTTTGGGACGTTCATTCTCGTGTTCTTTGGCTGCGGCAGCGTTTGCGCCGCGGTCACGACCGGAGCAGAAGTGGGGGTATTCCAGGTGGCGATTGTCTGGGGGCTCGGCATTGCGACGGCGATCTACCTCACGGCGGCGCTGAGTGGGGCGCATCTCAATCCGGCGGTGACAATCAGCCTCGCGGTTTGGGGCGGGTTCCCCAAGGCGCGCGTGCCTGGTTATATTGTGACGCAAATGATCGGCGCGTTCACGGCAGCAGCGGTGCTGTACGTGATCTTCGGAGGTGCCATGCGTGAATTCGAGACTCGCAACGGAATCGTGCGCGGCCAACCGGGCAGCGAAGCCAGCGCGATGGTCTTCGGCGAGTTTTACCCAAACCCGCTGGGCCAACCGCTCACGGAAGGTCATCCCGGTCGCATGTCCGAGGCGCGCGCCTTTGTCGCGGAGGTGGTGGGAACGGCGCTCCTGCTTTTGGTCATTTTTTGTACGACCGATGAGAGGAACCAGCACCGGCCCCAGATTCTGACCGCTGCGACCATCGGCCTGACGGTGACAATGCTGATCTCCCTGCTCGGGCCGCTCACGATGGCTTGCTTTAACCCGGCGCGGGATCTCGGGCCACGCTTGTTTTCCAGCCTGGTGGGGTGGGGGGCGGTGCCGTTTACCGCGAATGGGCTCGGCTGGTTGACGGTTTACATCATCGCGCCGATTACAGGCGGACTTATCGGTGGCGCGATTTACCATTTCTTCTTCCGCCACAACTACGACACCAGCACTCAAGCGATACCGGGACGAGTGGACGGCGCTGTCCCAGAACGATAGAGAGCGGATTCGATTAAAACGGATTTCAATCTCCACTGGCGCTTGAGTTGACTTTAAGGCAACTTATGGTGTCATGCGTACGCTTTTCAAACTGATTTTTCAGCTCGTGGCGGCGGCGGTTTTCCTCTTTCTCTGCCTCGCCGCGTTGATCGTTTTCGACGGGCTCAAGGATGACGGGCAAAAGGCGGATGCCGGCCTGGTGATTGGCCGGATGGAGGCGGTAAAAGCCGACGCGGATCAGCCCCGGCTCGACCGTGCGGTCAAACTTTACCGCGACGGCGAATTCCCCTTCATCATCGTGAGCACGACGATGGCCCGCGGCGTACCCAACGATCCGCACGTCATGTCGGCTTACTTGGAGAACCATGGAGTTCCTGCCGACGTCATCATCGAGGTTCGCCCCGGCGAAAACACGGGTGAGGTCGCGCACGAGGTGGCGGAAATCATGAAGTTTCGCAAGTTTCAGTCCGTCATGGTCGTCACCGATTATTATCACGAGACCCGCGTTAAGCTGGCACTCAGCCACGAGGGAATCGGCGATGTCCAGAAGGCGCATGTCGGGGAGTTGAAGAAGGAGGACGCGATCAAGATTGGGCGCGAGGTGATGGCGCTTTGCGATTACGTCGCCCAAGTCTATTTATTGCCGGCCGCAGAGAAGGCAAAAGAGGAGGCGAAGGTGGGGATGGACAAGGCCTCGGTCGATGCGCAGCAGGCCAAGGAGAAGGTCGATAAAAGCCTCGATAACATGTCCAAATGAGCACGCGATTCATACGGGGTGGCTCGTGGCGTTCGGGCGGCGAGGACGATGGAGTCCGGTTTAGGCGCGCGGTTTTGCTTCCATGCGAGGCACGTCTTTGTTGGGAAAACCCCTGCATATGCCCTTGCCTGAAAAAGATGTGTCGGGCAACTTCATAGGTCATGCCTCCCGCAGCTTACTCTTCCAATAATCCGGCGCTGGGTAGCCAACTGCAGTCCCAGGGATTAGGGACGCCTTCGGTCTCGTGGGGCGTGGCGCACCAAATCCAGAAGACGCTCGGGTCGTTGTCGTTGGAGCAACTCGACCGCATTTTTTCGCTCGCGGACGAACTGCGCGAAGAAGAGGGCACCTATCTCGCCCCCCGGGACGCTTCGCCGCAGGATGCAAAATCGGCGGGCGGTTTCGATCTGATGCCGCTGGTGGTCGGAGGCGACGAGTGGTCGCGGATTGAGGCGGGCCTGACCCAGCGGGTGCGGGCGTGGAATTTGTTCCTGCGCGATATTTATAGCGGCCAGGAGATTTTGAAAGCGGGCGCGATCCCATACGACATCGTTTACTCCGACCCTAATTTCCACCGGGGCTGCGCGCGGTTGCCCGGCGTGACGGCGAATTATCTCCAGTTGACCGCATTCGATCTGCAGCAAGATGTGCGCGGGCAATGGCTGGTGGTAGAAGAACATTTGGGCGTGGCCGACGGGGCCAGCTACGCCTTGAAGAAGCGCCAGATCCTGCGCCAGATCGCGCCCCGGCTCTTCGATGGCCTCGAGATTTTGCCGATCGAGGATTTCGCCGCGCAGGTGCTCGACGTGCTGCAGGAGCTGGTGCGGATTCCCGATGGCGGCGCGCGGGGCGTGCTCCTCGCGCAGGGCAGCAGCGACGAATACTATCTCGATGACGCGGCGCTCGCGCGGCAGATGGGTGTGCCCATCGTGCAGGGAAACGATCTCGTGGTGCTCGACAGCCGGCTTTATCTCAAGACCATCGGCGGCATTGAGCCGGTCGATGTGGTGCTGCGGCGGATGGCGACTTCGTTGCTCGATCCGGTCGTCTTTGATATGGGTAGCCGCTACGGCGTTCCCGGCTTGCTTTCCTGCGTGCGCAAGGGGGCGCTCGCGGTGGCCAATGGACTCGGCTCGGACCTGGCGAACAATCGCGCGCTGGCGGCTTATCTCTCGGTCATCACGGAATATTATACGGGCGAGAAGCCGCTGCTGCCGTCGCCGCATGTGCTCGAAATGCGCGATGTCGATGTCCGCGAGGAAGTCGCCGACAAGCGGGATGGCTATGTCATCCGCCACGCATGGAAGCGTGGGCCTGCTCACGAATGGGTCTCCCGCCACATGCCGGAGCACGACTGGAACCGTTTTTGGCAGGAGATCGAGGCGTCGCCGAGCGAATATGTGGCGCACAAGCTGCCGACTCAGGCGGCGCATCCGTGCTGGACGCCGAGCGGCTCGCGCCTCTTGCCGACAACCCTGCGCGCCTTTGCGCTGGGCCTGGATCGGATCTCGCCCTGCGCGCTGGCGTGGACCGGACCGGCCGCGTCGCTGCCCAGCTCGGTCCAATCGACGGACCGGGTGAAGGATGTCTGGATTTTGCGTACGGTGCCAGCGGCTTCCGCTGTCGTGCATGCCCAGGCAGAGGAAGCGCCCAAACGTCTGCGCCTGACCAGCCGCGTGGCGGAATCGCTTTTCTGGATGGGCCGTTATGCGGAGCGGGCGGAGGTGACCACTCGCATTTTGCGCATCGTCCAGATGCAGCCCTCGCCACTGGTGGGGACCTCGACTGCCAAGCTGCGCCAACCGCTTTGGGCCGCCATGGCGGCGGTCAGCGGTCACGCGCCCGATTTCTTCCTCAAGCCTGGACGTGAAATGGCATCGCCGCGGGAGGTTCCGTATTACTTCCTGCTCGACCGGCGCAATGGCGGCTCGGTGCTCTCCTACCTGCTTTCGTGTCGCCAGAATGCGGAGAATATCCGCGAACATTTTCCGCCGGAAGTCTGGTCCGTGCTCAACCATCTTTACCTCGAAGTCGCGCTGCACGCCGACCAGAGCGCGACCGAACGGGTACGGCTGGTCATGGAAGACCGCTCGCTTCACCAGGACATCCTCACGCAGCTCGATGAACTGACCGGCGCGCTTGAGAAGCACATGCTGCATAACGACGCGTGGCATTTCTGGCAGCTCGGCGTTTACGCGGAGCGCAGCCTGATGACGATCCAGACGCTCAAGCAGGTCCTGGCGCCCGAGGTGGATGGCGTGTCGAGGATCACGCCGGTGAGCAGCACGAATCTCGATCTGCTGTTGCAAATGCTGGCCGGGCAATACGCCTACCGCATTCTCTACCACGCGCGACCAGTCGCGGCGCGGGTCGCGCGGCTCCTCTTGCAGGACCAGGAATTTCCCCGCTCCGCCCTCTTCTGCATGGAAGGCATGAAGCGCGCGCTGACGGCCACGCTGGGCGATCGACCGGTCAAGGGCTCCGACGCGCCGCTGCGGCATTGCGGCCTGCTGATCACCGAATTGAACTTCATCGACATGGCCACCTATTTTCCGCGCGCGGGCGAAAATGGAGCGGCCTCCGCCGGCGACGAGGACGATCTCTCGGACATGCCGACGCCCGATTTCCCCAAGAAGCTGACGGAACTGACCGACCTGCTCCTCGACTTTAACGTGTTGATCTCCGATCATTACCTCGACCATCAGGTGATGTTCCGTGAACCGGAACTCTTCGACCTGACGCATCCGCGATGATTTTCAACATTGTTCACACCACCGCTTACGAGTACTCCGCTCCCGCCATCGAGTCCTTTACCGAATTGCGCGTGCGTCCGCGCAAGAGCAGCCGCCAGATCGTCCACCGTCACGTCACCGAGGTGACGCCCCGCGCCGCGCTGGAGGAGTTCACCGACTACTACGAGAACGCGGTCGAGTGTCTCTCCGTGCCCTACCGGCACAAGACGCTGTCGGTCACGTCGCGCAGCACGGTGGAAACGCTGCCGCACAAGGACGCCCTGAGCGCGCTCGATTTGTCGGTGAGCGAAGCCGTGCGCCTGAACTGGCCGCACCGGCGCGAGCTGTTCGATTTCCTCATGCCGTCGATGCACGCGCCGATCACGCCGGAGCTGGAGCAGATGTCGAAGCAGCAATTGCCGAGCAGCGCCTCCTTCGCCGAGTCGATGCAGGGGCTCTGTTCCTATATCTACGAGACGTTCACCTACATGCCCGGCGTGACCGACATCCGCACGCCGATCACCGAGGTGCTGCGCAAGCGGCAGGGGGTCTGCCAGGATTTCGCACATCTCATGATCGCGCTGATTCGCTGCGCCGGATTGCCCGCGCGATACGTGAGTGGTTATCTGGAAACCGAATCGGTGCGCGGCGCGAGCGGCCTCGTCGGCGCGACCGCCAGCCATGCGTGGGTGGAAGTCTATTTGCCGAGCGGCATGTGGGTCGGGATCGACCCGACGAACGACATGCTCGAAGGCGAGCGCCATGTGCAGATTGGCATCGGTCGCGACTACGGCGACGTGCCGCCCTTGCGCGGCGTCTTCAAGGGCGCGAAGCGGCAACAGCTCTCCGTCATGGTCACAGTCTCCCGCACCACGGGCGAAACGGTGACGGGCTGATGAATGCGCCGCGGGCCAAATCCGGCGAGGCCAAGCCGGGGTGGCGCTTCGGCTTGAGCCAGCAGATCGTCGTCGGGCTGATCGTCGGCATCATAGGCGGCTACATCGTCAATGTTTCGTACAGCGACGCCGCCGCCCGCGATGCGGTGCTGGCGTGGCCGAATCTCATCAAAGACATTTTTCTGCACCTGATTCGCATGATGGTTGCGCCGCTGGTTTTCGCCAGCCTGGTGCAGGGCATCGCGGGCCATGAGGACATCAAGAAAGTCGGGCGGATCGCGGTGAAGTCGCTGGTCTATTTTGAGGTGCTCAGCGGCCTCGCGCTCGGTGTGGGGCTGCTGCTGGTGAACCTGATCAAGCCCGGCGCGGGCATGACGATCACGGGCGACGTAAGCAAGCTGAGCACCATCGAGCAGGCGCACCCACATAACGTGGTCGAGACGATCCTGCACGTTTTCCCGACCAGCGTGATCCAGGCGATGGCGGAGGGCGACGTGCTGCAAATCGCCGCGTTCTCGGTTGTATTCGCCATCGCAGTGTCGCTCGCGGGTGATGCGGGCAAGCCGGTGCTCGATTTCTGTGGCAGCCTGCGTGAAGTGATGTTCAAGTTCGCCGGCGTAATCATGACCGCGGCGCCCTTCGGCGTGGCAGGCGCGATCATGGCCACAGTTGGCGACCAGGGAGTCGCGGTTCTGCTCGGCCTCGGTAAGCTCGTGCTGACGCTTTACCTCGCGCTGGTGATTTTCATCGTGTTCATTTTCGGCGCGGTCATCTGGATCGCGAAGATCCCGCTGATGTCCTTCGTCCGCGCGACCCGGGAGCCATTCACACTCGCCTTCGCCACGGCCAACAGCGAGGCCGCGTTGCCCGACGCGTTTGCGAAGATGGAACGGCTCGGCGTCCCGCGCGGAATTGTCGGCTTCGTGCTGCCGATGGGCTACTCATTCAACCTTGACGGCACGGCGCTCTATCTCGCGATGGCGTCGGTCTTCATCGCACAGGCGGCGGAAACGACTACACACATGCCGATGTCGATCGGCACACAAATCGGGATGATGCTGACGCTCATGCTCACGTCCAAAGGCGTAGCCGCCGTGCCGCGCGTCTCGATGGTCGTGCTCATCGCGACGCTTACTTCCTTCAAGCTGCCACTCGAGGGTGCGGCGATGATTCTCGGTGTCGATGCCTTCATGGACATGGCGAGGACTTCAGTCAACGTGCTGGGGAACTGCCTCGCCAGCGTGGTCATCGCGCGCTGGGAAGGTGAGTTTGACGACAAGAAGGCGCAGGCGGAATTTGGTGGCCGCGCCGGCTGAGTTTAAGAGCGAATCGGCTCGATTCCGAAAAGTTTGAATCTATTTGCGCGGTTTTCTGTTTTGCCGCGTCTGTGCAGATAAGGGCCCGCAGATCGGGCCTGACATCTTTTTTACAATTTTTTCCCGGTCTGGTGACACCTTCGCCCGCGCCGTTGGGATGATGATCTGCGAAAGCCGTCCTTCTCCACCTCTATAAAACCATGAATAAAACTGTTCCGATCTTAACTCTTATCGTTTGGATGTCGCCAGCCCTCCTGTTCGCCGACCCGGCCCTTACCATCTACAACCAAAACTTCGCGGTCGTGCGCGATAGCGTGCCGCTCGATCTGAAGGACGGTGTCAACGACGTCAGCTTCTCCGACACAACGGCGCATCTCGAGCCCGATTCGGTCATCCTGCGCGACCCGAGCGGCAAGGTGAACCTGCAAGTCCTCGAGCAGAATTACCGGAACGATCCGGTCTCGCAGGAATTGCTCCTGTCGCTCTTCGAGGGGAAGACCATCGACTTTTTGATCAAGGGAACGGACAAGCCCGACCAGCTTATTCAAGGGAAGATCATTCGCAGCGCCTACGCAGGACATTCGCAGGCGGCGATGCAGCGCTACGGTCAGCAATATTATTATCAACAGCAGAGCCTGATGTCGGCCAGTCAGCCGATCGTCGAGGTCGATGGGAAAATCCAGTTCGGCCTCCCGGGACAGCCGATTTTTCCGTCGCTCGGTGACGACACGATTCTCAAGCCGATGATCTCATGGAAGCTGAACGCCGATGCGTCCGGTAAGGTCAACGCGGAACTGGCCTACATCACCGAAGGCATGACGTGGGAGGCCAGCTATAATGTTGTCGCGCCCGAAACGAGCGATCTCATCGATGTGATTGGGTGGGTGACGATGGACAACCAGAGCGGGAAGACGTTTGCCGACGCGAAGATCAAGCTGATGGCCGGCGACGTGAACAAGATTCAAAATCAACATGATCTCTCGATGGCTGTAGGCGGGGCGGTGATGACGGACGCCACTAGCGCGATGCCTCCAGCCGTCACGGAAAAGGCTTTCGACGAATACCATCTTTACACGCTGCCGCGGGCGACGACGCTGCACGACGGCGAAACCAAGCAGGTCGAGTTCATCCGCGCGACGGGGGTGAAATCGCAGAAGGTGTATGTCTATGACGGCGTGAAAATCAATTGGGACCAGTGGCGCTACAATCCGCAGGGGATGCGCCAGAACGAGGAGTTCGGAACTGAATCGGACACGAAGGTCGCGGTGATGCGCGAGTTCAAAAATTCGGAGGAGAATCATCTCGGGATGCCACTGCCAAAGGGGCGCGTACGCTTCTACAAGCAGGATGACAAGCAACTCGAGTTCACGGGGGAAAATGTGATCGACCATACGCCGAAGGATGAGTTGGTGAAAATTTACACCGGCAACGCATTCGATTTGGTCGGCGAGAGGACGCGGACCAACTTCAAGGTCGATAACGCCAACCATTGGGCCGAGGAAACGTTTGAAATCAAACTACGTAATCACAAGACGGAGCCCGTGGAAATCCGCGTCGTGGAGCATCTCTATCGCTGGACGAACTGGGTCATCTCGGAAAACAGCGATCCATTCCAGAAGACAAACGCGCAGGAGATCGAGTTTCGTGTGCCGCTCAAGCCTGACGAGGAAAAGACCGTTACCTACAAGGTCCACTATTCGTGGTAGGCGCTACCTCAGGCCGCGCTTGAGCTGGCTGACTTTGCTGCGGAAGGCGCGGTAAGCGCGGTAGAGAGTGCCTCTCAAACGAATCGAAAACGACCTTTCAGAATGCAATTCCCAGATACGCTTTTCCCGTGTGGCAAACCAAGGCTGGAATTCCAAAAGCTCGCGATTGCGCCCGGCCACGCGGTGAAGCGGCACGCCGTTAACGAGGTGGTCCATGATTTCCTCCAGTAAGTCGGTTTCGTGACTGAGATTGGAAAGGCAGGCTATACGCTCGACGCCCGCCATACCAAATTGTGCGCGTAGATCGGAATATTGCGCCAATTGGAGCAAGCTTCCCACCGCACCTTCCCGACTGCCGCAAACGAAGCCCGTTACGCCGTGCTTCACTAATTCCACCTGCGCGTTGTCGCGCCACGGAGTCGAACGCGTGATGACGGGCATACCGCACTGCATCGCTTCCGCGATGGTGTAGCCGTAGCTCTCACCGAATTCGGACATGTGGAGCATGAGATCGCCCGCCGAGTAGAGGGCCGCGACCTGATTAAAGTCGGAGAGCGTGCGGCGGAGAATAATTCCCAGGCCCCATTTTCCCGCTTCGACTTCATTCCAAATGTCCTTGCGCGGCTCCATCAAGAGCATTCGCAGCAGCGGATTTTGCCGCCGGGCCTTTTGAAAAACGGCGACCTCGTCCTTGCACCACTTGGTTCCCTCACGACCCAACCGGAGAATGAGAAGTTCGTTCTCCTGCACGCCGAGTTTTTCGCGCATTTCAAGGCGGCGGTTTTGTGGTGGCGACGCGGGAGTCAGTGGATCGAGCGGATTAAAGATGACCGTGCTCTTGGCCAGAGCAGCTTCGTTCAGGGTTTGGCCGCTACGCTGAAAAGTCTGGATGGCACAGGCTCGTGAAACGAAGCAGTGGAAATCGACCCACTTATCGTCCTCGGAATTCTCGGCGTGGCCAAAGACGTCCGTTTCGATCAGGCGTGGACGTTGGTCTCCTAAAAGCTGAAGCGCATCGTAAATCGGATTCTTGCGAACGTGATTGGTCACGTGTTGGTGAATCACTTGGACCTGCTCGGTCTTTAGAAATTCCGCCAAAGTCTTCGCGTCCGCCGGTGGATCGATGCGAGGAACCCTCCCTGCAGCCAACGCGGAATCGCGCGGTCCCGGTGGTCCCAGAAAAATCAGCCGATGCCCCCGCCGGGCCAACTCGACCGCGAATAAAACGGCGGCCTTCGTCGTCCCGCCAATGCCGTTGCCAGACCAAACTGCAACGGTAAATTTTGGTTTCATGGGTTGGCGAATCGCGGCCCGTCTTTCAGTTTTGCGTCACCTCAACTCCAGTTCTTCTTCAAATTTCGTCAGGTTGCGCACACCGGTTTTGCCGACGATAACAACGTCTTCAATGCGCACACCGCCCACGCCGGGGAAATAAAGCCCCGGCTCGACGGTGATGCTCAGGCCGGAGAAAAGCTTGCCCGTGGCGAAGCGCGGCGCCTCGTGCAGGTCGAGCCCGAGTCCGTGCCCGACGCCGTGGAACATGCCGACCCAGCGACCGTCGCGCTGCTCGGTCGGGTAACCGGCGGTCTTGAAGCGCTCGATCAATTCTTTCTGCAGGGCCGGGCCGTCGGCGCCTTCGCGCATCTGCTTCATCACCCAGCGCTTGCCCTCCTGCACCGTGGCGTATTGACGGCGCAGCGCCTCGGTGGCGCGGCCGCGCACAACGGTCCGCGTCAGGTCGCCGTAGTAATAATTGCGCGCATGCCGGGGAAAAATATCGAGCACGATGGCCTCATTCGCGCGCAGGGGACCGTGGCCGCGCTCATGCGGATCGCAACCCTGCAAGCCGCCCGCGACGATGGTATTGGCGGGTGAACCTCCCGCGTGCAAAACCGCAGCATCCATCTCAGCGCGGAGCCGCTCGGAGGTGAGGGGAAGCCTGGCCCAGTGAAGAAATCCGCGCTTGTCCGGTTTGCTCGCCTTCAGCACGTCGATGCCGCGACGCAGGCCCGTCTCCGCCACGCGCAAAGCGGCGGTGAGCGCAGCCACTTCTTCCTTTGATTTGCGCGAACGCTCGGGAAAGAAAGGCTGGTCGGAAACGGTGATCTTGAGCCTCTTGCCACGAAGTTTTTCGAGCAAGCCGGCGGGAAATTGTTCGGGCACGAGGAACGATTTGATTTTGTATTTCGCGGCGACGCCCAGCACGACAGCGGCGGCGGAATTATCCTTCGTCTGCGGCTGGAGAAATTCTCCCGTGCCATGCACCTGCGCCTGCGCGATCGGCTTGGCGCGGTCGATCTCGAGCGGCGACAGTGCTACGTGGGTCTTGCCGCGTACCTCCCACCACACAAAGGGATCGTCGGCGTAGAAGTGCGTCGCATAAAGCATGTCGGCGTCGTGGCCGCTGGCGGAAACCATCAGGCGTGCGGAACTCATGCCCTGACTATCTCAAAAAATTGCATCGTGTCCCCAAGATTTTCCTGTGAAATTAGGACTCATGTCGATCGCCACCCGCACCGGAGACATGGGAAAGACGAGCCTGATGTATGGGCGGCGCGTGGAGAAATACGACCTGCGGGTGGAGACCTATGGCACGGTCGATGAATTGAACGCCGCGCTCGGCATGGCGCGCGCGCAGGCGGAACTGCCGCTGGTGAAAAAGGAATTGCTGCTCATCCAAAAACAATTGGTCGCGCTGATGGGCGAACTCGCGGTCGCGCCGCAGGACGCAGAACGCTACGCGAAGGACAAGTATCCCAAGCTGACGCCGGAGATGCTGACGCACCTCGATGACTTAGTCGCGAAGATCGAAAAAGAAAAGATCACCTTCGACGGCTGGGCCACACCGGGGGCGAGTGTCGCCTCCGCCGCGCTGGATGTGGCTCGGACGACCTGCCGCCGCGCGGAGCGGCTGGTGGCAAAGCTGGCCTCGTCCAACGAGATCGACCTGCTCGTGATCCGGTATCTGAACCGGCTCTCGGACATCCTCTGGCTGATGGCGCGCTATACCGAAACGCAATCTCCGTCAACGGCCGCCTAGAGCGGGACTTCTTCCTGAGTCGGCGGCGCGGTGAGATAGGCGAGCGCATCCCGGGCATTCGTGCGTAGGTCCTGGATCGCTTTGCCCAGATCGACCTGGCCGAAAACCGACGTGCCCGCGACGATCACCTCCGCCCCGGCGCGGACGGCGGACCAGATCGTATAATTATTCAGTCCGCCATCGACCTCGATGTCGAACTTGTAGCCACCGGCGGCGCGAAGATCGGCGGCTTCTTTCACCTTGGGCATCATGTCCTCCATGAATTTCTGGCCGCCGAAACCCGGCTCGACCGTCATGATGAGCAGGCGATCGATGGCGCTGAGGTGATCCTTCACGGCGGAGAGGGGAGTACGCGGCTTGACCGCGAGCCCGACGTTGCGGCTGTAGGAGCGAATTTCGTCGATCGTCGTGCGGATAGTGTCTTCGCACTCGATATGGAAAGTGATGTTCGCCGCGCCCGCTTCGACAAAAGGCGTGATGTACTTTCGCGGGCGCGAAAGCATGAGATGCACGTCGAGCGGCAGCTTGGTCAGCTTGTGGATGGTCTTGGCGATGTCCGGACCGAAGCTGATGTTCGGCACGAAATGACCATCCATGATATCGACGTGGAGCATGTCCGCGCCGCCCTGTTCGGCGCGGGCCAGGTCGGCGCGCAGGTAGCCGAAATCAGCGGCGATAACCGAGGGTGCGATACGAATGGGGTACATGGCGGGAGGTTACAAAGTTTGGGGCAGGCGTTCGGCAGCGGCCTCGTCGAGCATCCAGATTTTCGCGCCATTAACGGGCTGCACGCGCTGGACCGGATAGACGTGCTCGTTGCGATTGGCCACGAGGACATTGTGCATCATGTCCGTCTTGTCCTTGCCCGCGACGAGCATTAGAACGGTGGCTGCGGCGTTGAGCACCGGGAAGGTGAAGGTGATGCGCGCCGAGTTGAATTTCTCGACCCAGTTGGCGACGACCCAGCGGTCTTTTTCCTCGAGCGCCTTGCTACCGGGAAAGAGCGACGCGGTGTGGCCGTCCGGGCCCATGCCGAGGAGAATCACGTCGAAGCGGGGAAAGCCATCGCGGCGCATTTCCTGGGTGAAGAACTCATGCATCTCGACGTCGTAATCGAGCGCGGCGACATTCGCGTCGGGCAGCTCGGCGCGGATGCGATGGACGTTGGGCGCCGGGACCAGGCCGGACGAAAGGAGCGTCGTGCTGGTCATTAGGTAATTGCTGTCGATGTGGCTCGGCGGCACATGGCGCTCATCGCCGAAGAAGAGATGGGTTTTCTCCCACGGAAAATCGCGGAACTCGGGATCGGAACCGAGCAGACCGTAAAGCTTCCGTGGCGTCGAGCCGCCAGCGAGCGATAGCGTGAAGATTCCGCGTGCGGCCACACACTCTTTGGCCATGCGATTGAGTTCCACGGCGGCAGCCTTGGCCAAAGCGTCGCCATCGGGATAGACTTTGCGAGATTCCTGGCTCATGCCGCCATGGTACTGTCTGGAAGGGGACAGGCAAGCTGGCGATCTTCATTTTTTCTGGGCTGCGTTTTGCCGGGCCAGGGCCTCGGCGCGGGCCAAGTTGCTTTGCACGTCGGCCAGATTGGGATTTAGTCGCATCACGTCCTGAAACTGGGCGACCGCCTCGTCCGAGCGCCCTTGGTTCAGGAAAATCCAGCCGAGATTGTAATGCGCCTCGGCATAGTCGGGATCGATGTCCGCCGCTCTCTGGTATTGGGCCACGGCTAGATCGACTTGTTTCGCGCGGACAAAAGCATCGCCGAGATTAAAGTGGGCCTTGGCGCTGTCCGGGCTAAGGGCCAGGACTTTTTGGTACTCGGCAATCGCCTCCTCGGCGTGTCCGCTTTGAAGGAGGGCCGTGCCCAGATTGGTATGGGCATCGACAAAGTCCGGGTATATTTCCACGGCTTTTCGATATTGAACCATGGCGTCCTCGATCTGCCCTTTTTGCAGCAAAGCGTCACCGAGATCGTTATAGCCCGCCCAGCACTCAGGATTCTTCGCCAGGGTATCGGTCCAAAGCGTTTCCTGGTTCTGATAAACCCACGTTCGCTGCCAGCTCAGGGTTCCGAGCGCCACAAGCAAAACGGCTCCGACCGTCGAGGCGATCCATGGTCGTGATGTCGTAACCAGACTCCCCAGCCGGATGATGCCCGCCCCGGCCAGCGCCAGCGGACCCATGCTGGCCAGGTATTGAAAATGATCGGCGACGAAGGAATAGCGCGAATAGGTATTATTCACCAACCCGAGCACGGGAAGCAGCGCAACCAAAAAATACGCATAGGCCATGAAATAGGGCCGCGACCATGACTCGCACTTGAGCCATAAAATAATCAGGATGCCGATCGCGGCCAGCAGGGGCAGGTACGAAACCCAATCGCCCGCATCGATTGTCCAGCGCGGATAAATCGTCACCAGTGGATGCGGCCACACCAGCTTGCCGAGATAAAACCAGATGGCCTCGCCCGCCGTCACGAGGCGCTCCGGCCAGGTCCGTTCCCAGTCGAGGGAGGTGTTGGCCAGTTGCAGTCCCTGCGTCCAGATCGACACGATCCCGGCGGCCAGTGACATCAGGAAGAAAGGGGCCAGTGGCGTCAGATGGCGCCAGTGCCACCGGCCCTCCATCCACCACGCGAACAAGACCAGCACCACGGGAAGAATCACCGTGGACGATTTGCTCGTCATCGCCAGCGCGCCGCAGAGCAGGCTCAAACCGTAGGGCCAATCGCCTCGATGCGGAACATCGCCTTTTCTCGTTTCAAGCCAGCGGATATAGAAAAGAATGCTGAGCAGAAAGAACACCGCCGACTGCGTATTCTTCAGCTCGGAAATCCATGCCACCGATTCAACCTGCACCGGGTGGAAAGCCCACAGCGCCGCTCCCAGCCATGCGCCCGGTATTTGCAAACGGCGTAACACCCGCCCGAGCAAAACCGCGCACAGCCCATGCAGCAAAACATTCACGAGATGGTAGGGCAACGGCGCGCTGCCCCACACGGCGTACTCCAGCCAGAACGTGGTGAGTGTCGCCGGACAAATATCGGCTGCGCTCGTCGTCCAGATTTCCTTCAACCCGAGCGGCCCCGCAATCACCGGATTGTTGATGACGACCGCGCCGTCATCCCAGACATATCCGGCCTGCCAGACAGGCGAGTAGATCAGAAAGAGGGCCAGCACCAGGAGCAACTCCCAAACCCAGTTGCGCCTGACTCCGAAAGAAATCGAACTGTCGCCGGAAGGTGCGGGCTGCGACTTCGCCCGCGGAACGATCCTTCCAGCATCGCTGCCGGTCGCCTTCCGTTTCTTCGATCGCTTGGCCATGCGGATTGGTTGCAAGATGAACCCGTCGGCCTCCGGAGAGAAGCAGATTTCGTGGCGTCGCGCGCTTGCCGCACCGGTCATCACAAGCTCAAGGATGAATGAAAAAAAGTGGCCCGACTAGGATTCGAACCTAGGACCAAGTGATTAAGAGTCACCTGCTCTACCGCTGAGCTACCGAGCCATGAACAACCGATTGTCACATTTTTTTGTTACACTTCAATGGAAACGGACGCTTTCACTGACTGTGTGACAGCCCAAAACATGACGCTTGGGGGAGGGCTAAACTACCAAGATTGCAGGCAGCGTAAAGAGCTTTTTTCTGGCCGCCTTTTTGTACGCAATCGCGTTGCGTTAGGACCCGTTGAAAATGCGGGAAAGTTCGTTCACGGCCTGCTGATCGTTAAGAGCGTTTTCCTCGTGCTGCTGGATCGTCTTCCTGGCGAGCTTCACCTGCTCCGACGCCGTACCTGCGCCTTCATCTTCCGTGCGGTCAATCAGGGCGCGAATTTCCGCCAGTGCCTTCTGGTCGTTCAGGCCCTCTGGTTGCTGGCGGCGTTGCAGGACCGCTATCGCCCGGTTCACCAGCTTTTGTGCTTTGCTCATGAAGAAATTTAACTGTCTTCTTGGGACGCGGCAAGGCTGCTCCGGTAACCTGCCGCATGAAGCAGACGGCAGAAGACGCCGGTTTTCAGGAAGACGGCTTTACATAAATCACTCGTCGCGGGCGGCGCGGCTGAGGAGATTTTTCACCGCCTTGGCGGGAGGCATGCCCTCGTAAAGCACGGCGTGAAGGTGGGTGATGATCGGCTTGGAGTCGGCCGGGATGGCGCTGTTGAGATGCACGGAGCGCGTGGTGGGCAGGCCTTCGCAGACGCCGCCGAGCTGCGGCAAAATCTCCTCCACGGTCAGGCCCTGCGCGAGGAGGCTGCCAAAGCGGAAATTGCGGCTTTGCTCGCTCGTCGCGGTGAGCATGAGATCACCAATGCCGCTGAGTCCCGCGAAGGTCTCGGCCTTGGCCCCCGCGTGGACGCCGATGCGCGTCATTTCAGCGAGGCAGCGCGTGAGCAATCCGGCCAGCGAATTTTGCCCGAGCTTCAGTCCGTGACACGCGCCGCCCGCAATCGCGTAGATATTTTTCAGCGCCCCGCCGAGTTCCACGCCGATGAGATCGCCCGAGCTGTAGGTGCGGAAGCTCGGCTGGTGGAGGATGGCCTGAAATTCCTTGGCCAGATTTTCGTCCTGCGCGGCGATGGTGCAGATGGCGGGCAGACCCGCGGCGATTTCCGAAGCAAAAGTCGGCCCGGAAAGTGCGGCGACGCGGGGCTCCTTCCAGACGTCGGTAACGATCTGGCTGACGCGTTCGCCCGTGGTAATCTCCAGCCCCTTGCTCAAGCTCAAGACCGGCACGCCGGGTGAGGGGAAGCGCTCCAGCGTTTCGCGCACATGCTGCACCGGCAGCGCGAGCAGAATATAGTCGGGCTTCACGGCAGGCCACGTGGTATCCGCGTGACCGACGAAAGTCACCTGATGCTTGAGCCGCTCGACGACTCCGCCAATGGCCCGGCCCCAGGCGCCGTGTCCTAGAATAAGGATGTTCATTTCTTCTTCTTGAATTCGAAGCGTGATTCGGTGCCAGCCAGCAACCGTTGAATATTGGCGCGATGCCGCCAGACGGCAAGTCCTCCGGCCAGCGTTGCCAATCCAAAGTAGACCCACTGGCCCGGATAAAACCATGCCGCCGCCGGGGCGAGGACGGCCGCCGCTACGAGTGAGCCAATGGAAACCGTGCGCGTGGCGAGCGTCACGAGGATCCAGAGCGAGAGCGAGAGCGCGAGCACCCACGGCACCAGCGCGCCGAGCACGCCGGCGGAAGTCGCGATCCCCTTGCCGCCCTTGAAGCCGAGCCACGGCGTGTAGTTATGGCCGATGATCGCCGCCATGCCGCAAAGGACCAGCAAGGCCGAGACCGACCACGAGGTCGTGTCGGGAAAGCTGAGCTTCCGCACCAGGAACAGAAGTAGAAAGCCCTTGAGGAAATCGCTCGCGAAGGCGATGAGGCCGTAGTTGCGGCCCAGCACGCGCCAGACGTTGGTCGCGCCGATGTTGCCGCTGCCATGCTGGCGGATGTCGAGGCCGCGCGATTTGCCTAGCAGGTAGCCCGTCGGCACGGAGCCCACCAGATAAAATGCGATCGGCCAAAGCCATTGCCACGCGCTCGGGTTCATGCCGTGTTCAATAGGACTCTGCGGCGCGGCGGCAAGAAGATTCCATCGCGGGGGCTTTTCTGGAAGGCTGACTTTTCGGAATAACCAAATTACTAAATTTTTCCAAATGACCAAATTATAGGAATGGGTTCTTTTAGGTTTGCATACCCCTCCCTTGTCCTTTCTGCCTTAATTTCGTTAATTTGGAAAAATTTAGAAATTTGGTTGTTCTGCTGTTTTCTCCCTCCCGTAAAAAAATGCTTTTGACCGGCGCAGGCCTGTTTATGGTAGGCGCGCATGAAAATCGCCCTGCTCCATTACTCAACGTGGCCGGAGATGGGCGGAGTGGAAAACGTCGTCCGCGATCAGGCGAACATGTTACTCAACGCCGGGCATGAGGTGACGGTTCTGACCGGCACCGGCACCGATACGGGCGAGGGATACAAGTTTGTCCTCGTGCCTCAACTCGCGCCTGATTTTGAGCTGAACAAAAGCGTGCGCGCGGTGCTTGATCGTGGCCAGTCGGACCAGAATTTCAGTCAGTACCGTTCGATGTTGTTGGAGGTGCTCGAAGCCGCACTCGCCAGCATGGATGTCACCTTCGTCCACAATGCCTTCACGGTACACTATAATCTCGCCCTGACCCGCGCTTTGCATGATCTCGCGCCGCGGCACAAAATCGTCGCGTGGACGCATGACCTGACAGCGAGCAACACCGATTCCGCGTTGCCCAATCCAACCCAACCGCCGTGGAATTTGATGCGAACGAGCTGCAAGGACGTCACCTACGTGGCCACCTCCGATTTGCGCGCGGGCGAGATCAAGACCCATCTCAAGCCGCCGGTTGAGGCGCAGGTCGTCCCGAACATCGTCGATCCGATGCGGCTGTTCGGTCTCTCGCCCGAAATGCGCGCGTCTCTCCTGGCGCTCGAAATTCCGTGGCGCGATTTTGTCTTCCTGCTGCCGGCGCGCGTCATGGTGCGCAAGAACATCGACTTCGCCATCGAGGTCGTGAAAAAGCTGATCGAGCTGGGCCGCAATCCGCTGCTGCTGATCACAGGTGCAAGGGTGAGCGACAGCCCGGCCTCCGAGCACTACGGCACGTTTCTGCGCCAATCGCTGCCGGAGAATCTGCGTGGCCACGTCATCTTTCTCAGCGATTATTATCGCGTGCAGGATGACACCATGCGCGATCTTTATCTCCTGTCGGATTGCCTCCTCTTTCCCTCGCGGCAGGAGGGTTTCGGTCTGCCCGTGCTCGAGGCGGCGCTGCATCGCATGCCCGTCTGGTGCGGTGATATTCCCGCCTTCCGTGCGCTCGAGGGATCGGGCTCTTTTCTCCTGAACGACCTTGCAAAACTTCCCGAAGCAGTCACGTGGTTGGAAACGCAAAGCCCATTCCGGCAACAACGCCGCTGCCGGCGCTTGTTCGATCCGACCATCGTCTACAGCAAGCATTACGAACCCCTGCTCCACAGCCTCATGGCTGAGAAAACTTTATGATTCAAGAAATCCCCTACGCCGGTTGGAAGCATAATCTGCGCATCCAAGGTAAGACGACGGAACTCATCCTCACGTTCGATATTGGGCCCCGCGTCATCCGCTATGCTTTTCACGACGACAAAAATGTCTTCGTCGAATTTCCAGAACAGGTGGGCGGCACAGGCGAGAAGGAATGGATGATCCGCGGTGGGCACCGTTTCTGGACCGCACCCGAAGCAGACCATTCCTACGAATTGGACAACAGCCCGGTCACGTGGAAGAAGCTCGGCGAAACGTCCGTGGAACTGATCCAACCGACGAGCAAAAAGTTTGGTTTTCAAAAAACGATGCGTGTGGAATTACTCGCCGATGAGGTTGTGAGAATCGCCCATCTCCTGACGAACGCGAGCGATAAACCGCTCGATCTTTCGCCGTGGGTTCTTTCCGTCATGGCGCCTGGCGGCGTCGCATTGATTCCACAGCCGAAGCTCGACCTGCATCCCTCCGAATTTCCCGATGGCCGCGCGACCAAGCCCGAGGAATTCCTGCCCAATCGCGAATTGATTCTCTGGCCCTTCACCGACCTCACGGACGGTCGCTATGCCTACAGCGAGAATTTCCTGCGCCTCACCTATCTGCCCGAACTTCCCGCCACGAAGCTCGGCCTCAAGCTGCCCACCGGCTGGGTCGCCTACCAGAACGGCGACGTCGTCTTCGCCAAGCACTTCGCATATGACCCAGCTCAGCCTTATCCCGATAACGGCTGCAATTTCGAGATCTTCACCAATCACCGCATTCTGGAACTCGAGTCACTGGCGCCAGCACCCCCGCTCGCCCCCGGCGCGACCGCCGAGCACATCGAGCATTGGGTCCTAAAAAAGCCCAACGCCGACCTACGCGGCGAAAATGCCGCCGTGAAGTTTTTCAGCGAACTGCCCAAAATAGCCTAGGTGTTCAGGCCCGACTGAACAGTTTCCTTCAGGTAAGTTCTTCTCCTGTTGGTGATTGATCCACTGTCAGGAAGGTTTTCACGAGCTCACCTTCGCCACACACGGTCATGCCGGGAAACCGTTTGAACCAGCGGCCCTGCGGGACAGTGGGTTGAGTATCCAGCCAAGCAGCCAACAAGCCCAATTGATCTGCTGGAATACTGCGGAGCCGGATACGGTCGAGCAGATGCTCAAGCACCGCGCGAGGAAGATTGGCGCGGCGAACCCGCGGCATCAGGCGTGGCTATTGACGCCGTAGAAACCGCGCACAATGGCGTCACGCACCAGCGCGGCTTCAGCAAGGTCGGACGAGTGAACCATTTTTTCAGCCAAAGAGGAAAGCTCCGGGCCTGTCAGTTGCCGTTCCGCATCCAGACGATACGCAAAACGGATTACTTCCGCCTGCTCATCGGGTGGCAGCGCTTCCAGTTCATGGATGACTTGCCTTGCGGTCATGGCTTAAGTGTAGGATTCCAAGGCCATTGCGTCAATCTCGACTCAGGTTACGGGAAGGAGATAAGTACGGAAAAGTAGCCTTATGATAAGAGGAGATATTTCCCCTTGACCGGGCTTGTGCGCCGCGCTTTAATGCTCGGCTCAACTTAACCCAAGATTTCATCGTTTTATGTCCAAGACTGTCTCTCTCCAAGTTTCTCAGCGTGCTGGCATCGGCCGCACCGCCCTCAAGGCCGTGCGCAAAGCGGGCCGCGTCCCCGGTGTGCTCTATGGCAAGACCAAGGACAAGACGGTTAATTCTCGTCCGATCGAAATCGATGCCAAGAAGCTGGCCTCCATTCTCCATTCCTCCACGAGCGAAAACGTCCTCGTTGATGTCGAACTGACCGATCCCGCCGGCAAGAAGGTTGACCAGCACCTGGCCCTGCTCCAGGACGTGCAGCATCACCCGATCAAGGACTACATCATTCACATCGATCTGCACGAAATCGCGCAGGACGAAATTCTCCACGCCGAAGTGCCGGTCACCAGCATCGGCGAACCGGTCGGCGTCAAGACCGGCGGCGGTCTTCTCGAAACCATGCTGCGCACGATCCGCGTGGCTTGCTTGCCCCGCAATCTGCCTGATTTGATCACCGTCGATGTCAGCCATCTGACCATCGGACATTCCGTCCATGTGAGCGAGCTGACCCTGCCGGAAGGCGTGACTGCTACGAACCCGCCTGAACTGCCTGTGTTCAGCGTCTTCGCTCCGAAGGAAGAAGTTGCCGAGGTGCCGACGGGTGAAGCCAAGCAGCCTGAAGTCATCATGGAAAAGAAGGTGGACGAAGCTGCTCCTGCCGCCGGTGCGAAGGGTGGCAAGGCCGACGCGAAAGCGCCCGCTGCCAAGCCCGAGGGCAAGAAGTAATCCTGAGTCAGGCGAACAATCGGTGCGACTGGCTCCCAAGGACAAGTGCCTGCGCCGACTTACAAGCTTATTGTTGGGCTGGGCAATCCCGGTACGGAATATCTCTTTACGCGGCATAATGTCGGGTTCCTGGTGCTCGATGCCTGGGCGGATGAGGAGGACGGGGCCTTTAAAGATGAAAAGGCCCGGTTCTCAAAGTTTATCTCCCTGGATTCCGGGGAGCGGTTGGTGAAGCCGATGACCTACATGAACGAAAGCGGCAAGGCCGTTGCGGCATGGCTGGATTGGCTTAAGTTGACCGTGGCGGATTTACTCGTGATAGTAGATGATGTGGCCTTGCCGATGGGGCAGATCCGGGTGAGACCGGAAGGTTCCGCCGGTGGACACAATGGGCTGAAATCGATTGAAAGCCACTTGGGCACGGATCGCTATGCGCGATTGCGGTGCGGGGTGGATGCAGTGCCTCCGGGTTGGGCGTTGGAACGCTGGGTGCTTTCACGTTTTCAACCGGGGGAAGAAGATGCGCTCGGGCGGATGATCCGCACGGCCCGATTGGCGATTGAATGTTGCCAGCGCGAAGGAATTGCGGTAGCGATGAATCGGTTTAACGGCTTAAATCCCGTTGAGCCCAACCAAGATCAGTGATTAGAAGGAGATTAAATGAATAATTACGACGGCCTATTTATCCTAAACATCCAAGGCAAGGATGAGGGCCTCAAGGAAGCGATTGAATCCATTGAGAAGGAAATCGAAAGTTTTGGCGGCAAAATCAATGGCACGCAGAAGATGGACCGCAAGCGCTTTGAGCGCATGGCGGGCGATCTCGACAGCGGATTTTACGTCAACGTGCAGTTCAGCCTCGCTCCCGACAAGGTCGAGCCGCTGCGCTCCAAGTTGAGCTTGAACGAAGTGGTCTACCGTCAGTTTTACCTAAAACAGGAGTCTCTCGCTGCTTAAAGCGGCGCGAAATTAACTTATGTCTGCCAGTCTCAACAAAGTTCTCCTGATGGGGAACCTGACCCGCGATCCCGAGGTGAAGTATACGCCCAAGGGCACGGCGGTCGGTGATTTGGCGATTGCGATCAACGACAGCTACAAGGCGCAGGATGGCACGATCAAGGAGACCGTGACCTACGTCGATATCGAGGTGTGGGGACGGCAGGCTGAGACCTGCAAGCAATACCTGACCAAGGGCCGCCCCGTTTTTGTCGAGGGCCAGCTTCGTCTCGATCAATGGGAAACGCCCCAGGGCGAAAAGAAAAGCCGGATGAAGGTGCGCGCCGATCGCGTGCAATTCCTCGGCGGCGGTCCCGGTGGCGGCGGCAGTGGTGGCCGTTCCAGTGGGGGAGGGGAGCAACGCTCCTCGTCTTCCGGCGGCGAATCGGCTCGTCCGGCTTCCCGCCCGGCATCGACGGCTTCCGAAGATCGCCCCCCTCTCGCGGACGACGACGATATTCCGTTTTAGACCCGAGACGGATACCGTTGGTGGTTAGCCGCGTGCGACAATCTGGTCGGGATGCCATTGATTTTAAGTCGAGTTTGGTATAATTACTAGAGTCGAACGTTATGAGCACGACACAAGAACCTGCCTTCGATTGGTCACAAGCTTCCTCGCTTCTGGGGGATGACCCGAATGCCGTTGATCCGGAAATGGCGACGATTGCGCGGGAATTGGTCGAGGATGCGGACCGGCAGTTCCAGAGCCTCAAGGCGCTGAATCCCGAGACGGACCGCAAGACGATCTCGTCGCAGGCCCACGGCTTGCGCGGTTGTCTGCTGAATTTTGGTTTCACCGAGGTGGGCACGATTCTGCTCCAAGTTGAGAAGGGCCCCTACGAGTCGAGCGACTATCTCAACCGGATCAACCAGGCCGAGTCGGTTTTCGTTACGTCGAAGAAACTGTTGGCCGCGCGCTATCCTTCCATCGGGCTCGCTTAATCGGCATGGTCCGAGTTTCTCAAGACCGGCGGTCGCCGGGATCACGCACGGCGGATTACGAATACGAACTGCCGCCGGAGCTGATCGCAACCCATCCCGCGGCGAAGCGCGAGGAATCGCGACTGCTCGTCTATCATCGCGCCGATGGCAAGGTGGAGCATCGACACTTTTACGATCTGCCGGAATACCTTGGCCCTGACGATTTGTTGGTGCTGAACGATTCCAAGGTGCGTCCGGCGGCCTTGGCGACCAGCGACGGACGGCTCGAGGTTTTGCTGCTGGACGAGACCAGTCCGCAACATTGGGTGGCGCTGGTGAAGCCGGGCGCGCGCGCCAAGCCGGGCATGAGGCTCTTTTTCCCGCCAGGCACGGACCAGCCCGATGCGAAACCAATCGAGGCGGAAGTCTTGAAGACGCTGCCGGGCGGCGAGCGCGTTCTCCGCTTTTTCGGCGCTGTCGATCTCGAGAAAATGGGCGAGATGCCGCTGCCGCCCTACATTCGCAAGCGACGCGGCGTGCTCGGCGAGAGCGAGCACACGGCGGAGGATTTCGAGCGATACCAGACCGTTTACGCGAGCCACGCCGGTTCAGTCGCGGCCCCGACGGCGGGCCTGCATTTCACACCGGAATTGCTGGCGCGCTTTCCTCATGCTTTTGTCACGCTCCATGTGGGGTTGGGCACCTTCCGACCCGTGAAGACCGAGTTCCTGGCCGATCACGAGATGCACGAGGAGCTCTTTTCCATTCCGGATGGTTTCGAGGCGGCCTACGATGCGGCCAAAAGAATTGTCGCCGTGGGAACAACTTCCGCCCGCGTCCTGGAAGCGGCGCCACATCTCCATCGCTGCAAGGGACGGACACACATCTTCATCCATCCCCCTTACGAATTCAAACGGGTCGATGTCCTTCTGACCAATTTTCACCTGCCCCACTCGACCCTGCTCATGCTCGTCAGCGCGATGGTCGGGCGCGAGAAGCTGCTCGAAATCTATCGCGAGGCTGTGAGTTTGAAATACCGCTTCTTCAGTTACGGCGACGCGATGCTGATCTTATGAAACGGTCCGCCGTAATCGCGCTGGCCTTGACCTGGGACGGCGCCCGCTGGCCGATGCATTCGCTCCCACCGAAGGCCCGCGCTTTCCTTGCCGCCGCCGGAAAGGACCTCCGCATCTGCTGGTTGCCGCGTCTCAAAGGCGGTAACGACGTTTTGTCGCAACCTTTCCAGACCCCCACCGGTCGCAGGATTCAGTATAAAGCCGTCAGGACGACTCCATTCGGCGATATTCTCGGCGTGGTTTACCGGCGAGAATGAGTCACCGTTGCAATGGGCGACAATAACCGGGGCGTTAGGCCACCTGTTCTGAGGCAGTCGAATTCGAGACAGGCTCAACTGTGACAGCCCAAGGTAGATTGGACTTCTCGTCCTTGTTCCGGTACTTGAGATGCAGATGCGTCTCCATCACGATCAACGGGATGTCGCACTTGCGCTCGATCAGGTCGATAATCCCTTCGACACAAGCCTCTTCCACCTGCTGGGGTTCCCGCTTGAGCAGGACGGCCAAGCGATCCACCTGGGTGCGGACTTCCGGGCTGAGCGCCCCGCCTCGTCCGTCAAACCCCGGTCTGGTCAGGAGCGATATCGCCTCCCGGACAAGGTCGGAGATCGTCTCCCCGCGGTTTCGGTCGGTACGTAGTTTCTCCAGGAGATCGCGTTCCTCAGCGGTGACGCGAACCCGAAGCTGATAGCTCTTACTCTCTTCAGGGCCCATGTGGTTATTCTATTTTATCGGTGTCTTTTACGAAGAGTTAAGAGTCATTCTCATCGGGATGCACCGGAATCGGTTCGCCGCGCTTGATGTACTCGAGGTCCTCCCGTATCGCGCGCCGGTCTTCGGTGCTGATCAGGTCGATAAAAAGCTTCCCGTTGAGGTGGTCGACCTCATGCAGCACGGCGCGGCCCAGCAGCCCGCCGGCATCGAATTCAAAAACACCGCCGTCAAGCATACGTGTCTTGACCGCAACGCGTTGCGCGCGAGGAATGTCGAGCGTTAGGCCGGGGAAACTGAGGCAGCCCTCGTGGCTGACGACCTTGGTCTTGGTCGGTTTGAGCACCGGGTTGATCAGGACGAGCGGCATGTAGTCCTCGGGATTGACCGGATTGCCCTTGATCCACATCCGGCTGGGCCGTTCCTTGACGCCGGTGACGTCGATAACGGCCAGTTGGAGGGCTTCACCAATCTGCTGGGCGGCGAGGCCGACTCCCCGCGCATCGCGCATCGTTTCCAAAAGATCATCGACCAAGGCCCGGATCGCGGGGGTGATCTCGCCGATTTCTTTGCCCTTGGCCCGTAACACCGATGCGTCGTAGTGAACGATTTCCCGAATCATTGTCCCGAATCTCCCGATCCCTTGGTGGTCTGCATGAAGGTGGGCAGGTCGCCGATGCCCGCGACGTGGGCGGCATCCATGACCTTGGTGATGGCGCCAAAAGGCGCGCCGGTATCGGCTTTCATAGCCACCTTAAAGGAAGGATTCGCCGCGATCTTGCTCTTGAGGAGATCGCCGAGTTGGTCGGGATCGACGGGCGCGTCATCAAGGAAGATTTTGCTGTCCGAGGTGACGTAAATGATGGAAGGCGGGGTTTCTTGGCTGGCCTTGGCCTGGGTCGAATCGGGCACCTTGATGACGATCTTTGGCTGGCTCTTCTTGAAGACGGTTGTGGCGATATAGAAAATGAGCAAGACGACCAGGACGTCGATCAGCGGAATGATGTTGAGCGTCGGTGGGCGGCGCGGTTTCCGGGGAAATTGCATGGTGCCGGTCAGGTCCCGAATTAGCTCTGCGCGGTTTCGGAACTCTCTGCCTGGGTGTAAAGCTTGCCGAGCAGCTCCGAGCAAAGTGTCTCGAGGTCGATGGTCAGCGCCTCAATGTGCCGCGAGAAAAGACTGTGGGCGATCAGCGCGGGGATGGCGACGATCAAGCCGGCGACGGTGCAATACATCGCCTCGGCGATGCCCGCCGCGATCTGCGAACTCTGGGTGGAAATCTCGGCCGCGTTACCCGCGGAGCTGAAGATGCGGATGAGGCCGAGGATGGTGCCCATGAGGCCGAGCAGCGGGCCAAGGCCGGTTACGACTTCGAGAAAGACGAGGCCGCGTTCGAGGCGGACAATTTCGCGGCGGGCGTAGGCCTGCACCGCGTCGGCGTTTTCGTCCTTGGGCCAACTGGTGTACATCAGACAGGCGCGGACGAGGCGGGAAAGGGCGGTGTCTTCGTCGAGCGATTCCTGTTCGACCAGCGTGGTCTTGCCGCCGTAGCCGAGTTCGTGAATCGCGCGGGAGAGCGCGGGCTTGATCACCGAATCGGGCCGAAGGGAGAGGATGCGCTCAAGAATGATGGCGATCGAGATGATGCTGCAAAGCATCAAGGGGACCATCACGTACCACGAAAAAATGAATGTTTCTGTCCAGGAACCTAGCAGCATAAGTTGTCAAAATAGCGTGACGGCTCGGGGAAGCCATACTTTTTCGCGTCCACGCATTACAGTGGCGTCATACGGCTTTTGGAGGGTCAGACTCCGTCCTGACCCATTTCAAGAATCCGCATTGGCGACCGAATGCAGAAGTCAGGGCCGGGACGGAGTCCGACCCTCCAAGGAGATTACTGTTCGGAGTAATTCCAGGTCAGCCCACCGTCGATGACCAGCGTCGTGCCGGTGATGTAATCGGCCTCCGATGAAGCGAGGAAGGCGACGGCGGAGGAGACATCGGCGGGCTTGCCGAGGCGGTTGAGCGGGATGTTTTCGAGTAGCGCCTTCAGCTTGCCCGGGTCATTGAGCAGCGCGGTGTTGATCGGCGTCTCGATGGCGCCAGGCGCGATGTTGTTGATCGTGATCCCGAACGGCGCGAGCTCGATCGATAGGTTGCGGGTCATCATTTTCATCCCGCCCTTGCTGGCGCAATAGGCCGTGAAGTGGGGGAAGGGGAGGTCCTCGTGGACGGAGCTGATGTTGATGATCTTGCCCGGCGCCTTGCGATCCTGCAGGTGTTTGACGAAGGCCTGCGTCGCGAAGAAAGGTCCCTTGAGATTCGTGTTGAGGACGAAATCATAGTCGTGCTCGGTGACGTCCCAGAACGAGGCGTTCTTTTCCACGCCGGCGTTGTTAACGAGAATATCAATCTGGCCGAGCGCAGTGGCGCCTTCCGCGACGAGCCGGTAGACTTCACTGACTGTGCCGAGATCGGCCCCGACGGCGATGGCGCGGCGGCCCAGGCCTTCGATTTGCTTCTTCACCGCGTCGGCGGTTTCCGGGTGGGAATGATAATTCACCACGATGTCGGCGCCTTCCTGAGCGAGGCGGACGGCGATGGCCGCTCCGATGCCCTGACTGCTGCCTGTGACGAGTGCGACTTTGCCGGAGAGTTTCATGGAAGACCTTTCGTTTTGGAGTTGAGACGTTTCTGCAACCGATACGCGCCGTTTGGCCGCATGCAAGGCAAAGTTTTGTGACAACCTCCATTGCCGGGCGGGCGCGGCTACCTTCTTGCGCCCGCCTTCGCTCTGCCCCACACTTTGGGCTTCATGCGTCCCTCGTCGCCGGTCCCCACGATCAGCCCCGCCACCGCCTGGTGTACCCTCGCGATTCTCTTCGGGTTGAATTTGCTCAATTACCTCGACCGCTACGTCATGTCGGCCGTGCTGACGCCGATGCAAAAGGAGTTGAGCCTGACCGATGGCGACGCAGGCTGGGCGGCCTCGGCCTTCATGCTGGGCTACTTTCTTACCGCGCCTCTTTTTGGTTATTTGGGCGACCGCTTCCCGCGAAAATATCTCATGCTGGCGGGGGTGCTGATCTGGAGTCTCGCCACGGCGGGCAGCGGGCTCGCGCAAGGCTTTGGCGATCTCTTCGTCATTCGCATGGTGGTCGGCGTGGGTGAGGCGTGTTTCGTCACGATGGGGCCGAGCTGGATCTCCGATGTCTTCGCCGCCACGCAACGCAATACCGCGCTGTCTCTTTTCTACGTGGCGATTCCTTTCGGCTCGGCCATTGGTTTCACGATCGGCGGCTGGTTTGCGCAGCATGGCGATTGGCGCGGCGCGTTTATTTATGCGGGACTGCCCGGGGTGTTGCTGGCGCTGAGCCTGCTCGCGCTGGCCGAGCCGCGCCGGGGGCAAGCGGATGGAATCGCGGCGGGGGGCGTGCCGCACACGGGCATGGGTGAAGTCGCGCGGCTGTTCCTGAACCGCCGCTATAATCTGCTCGTCTGGGGCTACGCGGCGCAGACATTTTCCATTGGCGCTTTTGGTGTCTGGGGGCCGACGTTTCTGCATCGCATCCACGGCCTGCCCTTGGGCGAATCATCGACGATTTTCGGCGCCATGCTCGCCGTGGCCGGACTCACGGCGACCCTACTCGGCGGGTTTCTGGCCAACGCGCTGCGCAAGCGGACGCCGGCGGGTTATGTTTGGGTCATGGCCTTCTCGCTCGTCACGGCTGCCCCGGTTTGCTTCTTTGCCCTTATGGTCGGAAATGCCACACTCTCGCTCGTCGGTCTGGGAACGAGCATGTTTTTTCTTTTCCTGCCCACCGGCCCCATCGCCAGCGAAATGTTCGAGATCGTGCCAGTTCACCTCCGAGCCAGCGCGATGGCGATGTGCATCTTCGTCACGCATCTCTGCGGCGATTTCGGCTCGCCGACCGTCGTGGGAAATCTCTCCACCTACACCGGTAATCTGCAAACGGCGGTGCTGATTCTGCCCGCGGTGCTGGTGATCGGCGCGGTGCTGTGGAGCGTGCTGATTCGCTACACGAGTGAACCCTTGAAGATCGAAGCATGAAAATCACCGCGCGCACGCTCCACGGCGAGGTCTGCCACGTCGAGGTCGAGGACCACGTCTTCAAAAAAATCACGCCGGAGAAGGGCGACATTCTCGATCTGCCTTGGATCGCGCCGGGCCTGATCGACATTCAGATCAACGGCTTCGCGGGCGTCGATTTCAACCGCGCGCTCGAATCGGACGATGCCTGGCACCACGCCACGAAACAGCTTTATGCGCACGGCTGCACCGGCTTTCTCATCGCGCTGATCACGAATGCGGAGGAGGGTTATCGCAAGCTTCTCCATGACATGGCGGGGCGAATCAACCTCGATCCGCGCAATTGTCTCGGCTTTCACATGGAAGGTCCGTGGTTGAATCCCGATCCCGGCTATCGCGGCGCGCATCGGCCCGAGTGGATGCAAAAGCCGAGCCTGCGCCTGCTGGAGGAATGGTGGGACATCGCGGGGCCGCTGCTAAAATTGATCACGATCGCGCCGGAGATCGACCCGGAGGCGAGCGCGCAGGTCATTCGCGCGGGCGTCGAAAAGAAGATTCAATTTTTCCTCGGCCATTCGGGGGCGATGGGCGAGACGCTGCAGAACGCGATTGAAGCCGGAGCGGTTGGCTGGACGCATCTCGGCAACGCGGTTCCGGCCAACGTGCCGAAGTTCGAGAACGTGATTCTTCACGCGCTGGCTCAGCCGGGGCTTTACGCATCGCTTATTCCGGACGGGCAGCATCTTCCGCCGCACGCTTTTCGCGTTCTCGCGCGCTCGCTGGAGAAAGCGGAGCATGCGTCCCGGCTTCTGCTGACTACCGATGCGATGTCGGGTGCGGCGGCGGGAAAAACAGGCGCCTATACCCTGGGCGAGGTCCAGGTTGAGGTCGGCGCGGATGGTTCGGCGCGTCTGCCCACCGCCGGTGCGCCCAGCTCAGGCCGACTCGCGGGCTCCACGCTGACGCCTTTCCAGGGCGTCTTCCTCGCCGAGCGCATGGCCGGGATTTTCCTCGAGGACGCATGGACGGCGTTCTCATCACGGCCCGCTTCGTTGCTCGGCCTCAAGCACGGCCTCGCCGAAGGAAACTCCGCCGACTTCTGCCTGCTTTCGCCGGAAAAGACGCCCTATCTCCTCGCAACCTACCACCGCGGAAAGTGCGTTTACGAAGCGCCGTAGACGTTTAGGTTAAATCGTAGCCCTTATTCGCGAAGGCTTCGTCGAAGTTGTCCCCGGTCTGACGATAAGCGAGGGTATCGACGCCTATCGTCAGCGCCCGGTAACCCAGCTTGTGGAGCAACTCGCCGCACTCAACTTTTCGCGCGGGATCCATGAAAGCGCTTTCAAAATGAATCGCTTCCGGCTTGATCGGACAGTTTTCCAGAAGCTTGATGATTTCAAAATCGTAGCCCTCGGCATCGATCTGTAATAAATCGACCTGGGAAATCCCATGCTTCGTCAGCAGCGTGTTCAGATCATAGGTCGGTACTTTGAGTTCCTCGATTTCACCTCGATAGTTGTGCCCGTTATGCTCTAAAGCCGCTTTGTAGAAGGATGCCAGCATGGTGGCATGATCGGGCAAATCATGCGTCTTTTTGAAGGTATAAAGCGTGGCGGTGCCATTGAGATGGGCGACTGCCGCATTTTCAAAAGCCAGTTGTGGTTCGTGAGCGTAATTGGCGACGAGCCGCTTGAATATTTCCGGCTGAGGCTCCACTAAAAGCCCGCGCCAGTGATGTTTTTCGATGTAAGACCGGACCGGATCGTAGTGGACACCGTCATGTGCGCCGATCTGGACGACGAAGAAATCGCCCGCTTTGCCGCCGCGACTTATTTTCCGTTGGAGCAGGTCACCGATCACCAGCGGAAAAACATTGATCGGAATCAATTTTGAAGCGGGCGGCATGGCGAAATCATACGAATGTGCACGAGTCGGTGCACGTCATTAAAAGCGTCAGGGCCGCGTCCGCCAATTTTCCTCGCCGGGATGGATTTCCAGGTAAGGGAAAGCGAAGTCGAACCACTCGAGTAGGCGGAAGTGGCTGAGGTAAAAATCACTACTATCGATGAAGCCTTCCGGATTGATGTGACGCTTGCCGCGACTGTCTTTCGTCACCGTGTAATAGTACCGGCTTTCGTGGAAATGGGCGCGTCGTTCGCCCGGATCGAGACTGACGAATTTGTAGACCTCCATGATCAGGCGCGACTCGTCGAACTGAATGAAAACCTGGCCGGGCATGAGCCGGATGCCCTCGGGCGTCTGCACGCCGCCCGTGCTGTAAAAGCCTTCCTGCGGCGAGATGACGACTCCGCCGTCCTCGACATAATAGGCGCGCGCGAAGTCGTAGGCTTTGAGTTCAGGCGGCAAGGTCGTTGCGTGCGACGCTGTGATTGGTGCGAGAATAAGCGCGGCGAGAGCAATGAAGTGGAAGCGCATAGGAATTGAGTATAAGACAGGCCGAACTGATCCTTCGACAGGCTCAGGATGACTATAGCCCACATTCCACCATGAGCGCCTGCGTCGCGGCAACGGGATCGCTCGCCTTCGTGATCGGCCGCCCAATGACGAGGTGATTCGCCCCGCGCTTGAGCGCTTCGCCGGCGGAGAGCGTCCGCTTCTGGTCCTGCAGACCATCCTTCGCGGAGCGGACGCCGGGCGTCACGAGCTTGATCGGCTCCTGAATTTGCTGGCGGATCAAATCGATTTCCAGCGGCGAGCAGACCAAGCCCGCGACCCCGGCCAGTGCCGCCAGTCGCGCAAGGCGCACCACCTGCTCCGCCGCCGTCCGGTCAAAGCCGACCTGCCGCAGCGCTCCATCATCGAGGCTGGTCAGGACGGTCACGGCGAGGATTTCCGTGCGGCTTCCTTTCACCGCCTCCTGCGCGGCCTGCAACATTTCGAGTCCACCGCTGGCATGCACGGTGACGTAGCGCACATCCAGCGCCACCGCCGACTTCACCGCATGCGCCACCGTCTGCGGAATGTCGTGCCATTTCTGGTCGAGGAAAATATCGACGTCGAGCCGGCGTAATTCCTTCACGAAGGCCGGGCCCTCGCGCGTGAAGAGTTGGTTGCCCACCTTGAACAGGCTCAGGTGGGGCTTCAACAACCGCACCAGCGCCAGGGCTTCGTCGGCGCGATCGACGTCGAGCGCAAGAATCAGTTTGTCGGTCATGGTCATCTCAATGTTAGTCTGGAAGGAGTGAAACAGTTCGCTCCCGCCAAAATCAATCTCTATCTCCACATTCTCGGACGCCGCACCGACGGCTTCCACGAACTCGAAACGCTCATGGCGCCCATCTCGCTTGGCGACACGATCGACATCGACCTCATCCCCGGTGGGGCCATCGAGTTCACCTGCTCCGATCCCGCGCTCTCCGATGCGAAGGACAATCTCGCCACGAAAGCCGCACAGATCTTTCTGGAGGAGTTTAAGCTGACCACCGGCGTTCGTATCCATCTCGAAAAAAAAGTGCCGGTCGGAGCCGGGCTGGGCGGCGGCAGCAGCGACGCGGCGGCCGTCCTGCTGGCTTTGCGCGAACTGACGAAGATCAATTGCGCCGATTCCAAATTGGCGGAACTTGCCGCGCGATTGGGCAGCGACATCCCCTTTTTCATCTATCGCACGCCGGCCATCTGTCGCGGGCGAGGGGAGATCATCGAGCCGGTGAAGCTCGAGGAAAAATACATGGGCCTGCTCGTCCATCCCGGCTTCGGCGTCTCGACCCCGTGGGCCTACAAGACCTACGCGCAAAATCCGCAGCAGGGCGAGCTCGGCCGTTCGTGTGCCGATGTGACCCTGCGCAACGATCTCGAACCGCCCGCCTTCTCGAAATATCCATGGCTGCCCACGGTCAAGAGCTGGTTCCAGAAACAACCCGAGGTGCTCGACGCGCTGATGAGCGGCAGCGGCAGCTCCGTCTTCGCCCTGACGCACTCGACCGAAAATACCTGGTACCTCGAACAGCGCTTCCTGGCCGAATTTGGCGAGACGCTCTTCTCGACCCCCTTTTCCGTCGTCGCGCCAGAGGGCTAAATTCGCAGCTAAAGCTTTTTCTCGTAAAAAAGCATTTTCATCGCGCGCCAACTCGCATAACCTTCAAGACTCGCGATGGCCCGTCCATCGCGCGGCTTTATCGGGCAGATACCCAAGTGGCCAACGGGGGAAGACTGTAAATCTTCTGGCTTTGCCTTCACAGGTTCGAATCCTGTTCTGCCCACTCCCCTTTTAAATTACTGTTTTAAGGGGAGTTGCGTCGATGAATCTAGGATTCTTGAATTTATTTTGCACTATATCGTATCTTTCTACACCGAGCAAAAATAGGGTGCTTTTAGGGTACTGTATGTGGCTCATTTGCCTGAAGACATTTTAACCAGAATTTCTTGGCTGAGCTAGAGGTTGGCCAAGAGTGGCGTTAGAAGCGTTTCCCCAAAAATCGTGACTGTATCGTCGGCGATATATTGGACACCGTTAGTAAAGGCAAGAGCAGCGAGTGCCACTCTTCATGCCAGATGGCGGTTGTTGGCGATTCGCCGTGAGCCTATGCCACGAGATTCTTTAGATTCTTTAACTCTGAGGGAAAGCAAGGGAGGCTTTTCGCCTTGAAGCATGGCTTGGTACGCTTCCTCAAACGACGCAGTATCGATCAATGTCGATCGGCCTCTGCCTCCCCACTGTGCGATAACAAGCCAGGGCGTTCCGTCGCTTTTCTTGGCACCGATCATTGCCGCGTGCAGTAGTCGTTGGAGCGCGCGAGACCTCTTGTCTGGACGTGAGACTTCATCGCGGACGCACGGTACGGGGAGGAGCCTTGCGGATGCTCACCATCCTCGATGAACACACCCGGGAGTGCCATGTCCTGCGAGCGGACCGGGCACTCAAGGCGGCCGATGTGCTTGAATGGCTCGGCAAAGCCATCGAGGTGCATGGAGCACCGAAGTACCTGCGCAGCGACAACGGCCCGGAGTTCATTGCGAAGGAAGTCCAGCGAGGGCTTGCCGAGCACCAGATCGAGACGATCTATATCGATCCGGGAAGCCCGTGGCAAAATGGGTTCGTCGAAAGCTTCCACGGTCGGTTCCGGGACGAATGCCTCAACCGGGAACTGCGCTGGACCTTGAGCGAAGCCCGTGTCGTGGTGGAAGACTACCGGCATCCTGGGATGACCAATTCGCTCACAATGAACGCTGTTGGAAACAGCACTGTCAAACTCAACACCATCCATTGAAATAACGTGGTCGGACTGAAGTTTCAGCTCCAAGAAAACCCACCCGCAATCGTCCGGAGCAGGTGTTTAGAACCTCTCGATGCCATCGGTCAGTCAAATATTTGCTCCGTAGCTGATCTCAGCTTCGTCCCAGCAACGGAGGCGGAAAACACGCCTGAGACGTTCGGAAGCCGGTTGGATACATTCCTGTTATAGTACAGCGTCCGTTTTTGGGCGCGAGGTCTTTTGAGAATAGTGCTTACGGCGTAGATCGAGTTCCATGACTATGAGGGGAGGCGTTTTCCTCTCCGCGAGATCAAAAATCCCTTCCACGCAATCTTCAAGTACCTGCACAGGTGTCCGATTCAATTCCTTTGCCAAAGCTAGGAGATGTTCCTGCGCGGTGTCTGAAATGCCTCCCAAAGTCGCATCGACGCCCTTGCCCTCGCAAGCGAGAAAGGACGAGATCGCGTCTCGAACCACGTTTGACACACTGTCCTCTCCCTGAGTTCGTTGTGAGGCTACTTCGGCTAAACGTTCATGTACTGCCGAGCTAAGGCGAACACGTAACTGGCCTGTTTTCGGCGTTCTACTCATTGACGAGTGATACAAAGGGTTCGAGTTCGACGCAACCTAATTTTAATACAGTTGGAATACGGTGTGGCCCGCGCTCGAAAATCCACGAAATTAAGAACAAGTATTCTAAAGTCACGGCGTGAGGTGAACTGATAACGCTGCGAATGTGACGTATTACATCGTGGCCGTCAACGTGTGGCTGGTTTTCGAATCGGTTAGGGGTAGAACAATTGCCACCCGTCTTCCCAACGAGGCGTATAAAACCTCAATGTCAGGTGGCGGCTTCTGGATTATATCCGGTCGAGACGTAAATCCCTCTAAGTATTCTTGGTCAAAATTGAAACGAACTACACGTGTCGTGGCCTCATATCCGACGGCCATTTTGGGTTTTACGTCCCCCGTCGATAAAAATCGGCAAACGGATTCGATGCTCAAACCATCTGGGATCACGAGCATCAAGTCGGGGACGTTTCCACCAGCTAGGATAAACTCCATTCCTAAAGATTTGGCAGTAGTGTGCAATTCCTTTAACCATGCATCTAACGTCGTGAGGTGGTTATTTTCGTCTGCCGCACGAGACCGGGTTTGTAAAACACAGCCATTATTGAGATTTCCCCACGGTGAGGTGTGTACTGCGTAATTATTCAGAATGATGTCGCTTGGACATCCGAACTTGGCTTTTTGGATAGCCGCGCGCATTTCAGGGATTAAGTGAGCCGATGAACATCCCAACTTCTGGGAGGCGTCTCGGGCAGCAGCGTTTTCCACGAGAGGGAAACCATCTTTATTGAGAATAGAAACTCCGATCTCCAATTGGTCGAGCCCTTCATGCACAGCATGCTTGAACGACATGAGATCAGTAATTTGTTCGCGACCGTCGATAACAGCACCAAGATGTTTGGCGATTTTTTCAGCTAAAGGCTTATTTAAAAAAACCTGATGGTAGTCATCCACGGCTACCAGGAACCACCCGAGGAGGGACGTTTTCCCCCGAACTGACACAATCAGCTTGGCATTGTGACGTTTCAAATGCATCCGGATTTCGTCGTCGGCAGATGCGTCGAATACAAGGTTCCCCGACTCAAGACGTGTAATAAAATTGCGCGACACCTCGATCGAAGTGGATAAATGACTATCGGTTTTCAGCAATGAGTATTCGCCGTCCTCATTCTGAAGACCGATTCGGACCACGCGAGCACCGCACAGCGAATCACTCAATAATTGAGCACCTGCCCGCAATCGTTCAGAAAATGTCGATAGGTCGTCCAGCGAAGAGCTAAATCGTTGAACGTTATCCCAAATGGAATGACTGTGTGCGTAGGTGGCAGATTCGATTTTCATGTCCGGAATAAACTGCCTTTCGGACAAGGTTTGATGATACAGAAACAGCTTCGCGATTTTCGCGACGTTTATGGGTGAGGAATTAAGCGGCAAGATAATCCAGTGGTCCGGGAAAGAACGGTCGATGATGTCGCACGTCAGTATCACGTTGGCGCCAATCTCGGTTAGCCTTCGCACGACTGAATCCAAAGTCGAGCGAACGACGTAAAGGCCGTCTTTCAAGAGGTGGGCTTGATTCGTCAGTTCCTGGCTTTCAATCAAAACGACTTCAAATTCTGTCTGCAATCGATCCGCCAGGGGCAATTCCCACGCATAGGGGGAAGCCTCGCCCGTCGTGATGATACCAATGATTCCGTGATGAGGTTTAATTGGCATAGCTGTATTGGCTGGTCTGAGGTTGTCGCAATAGCAGGGACGCATTGGCTCCCCCCACTCCATGAGCGTTGAGTAATACGATGGAATGTTTTCTTTTGAGAGGGGTCGTCGGGACTTGGACATGGCAGCCTGTACGACGAATTTCGTGATTGGCCGTGGGTGGAATAATGGCGTTTTGGAGCCCCTTGATCGCTGCCACAACTTGCAGTGGTCCGGCGGCTGCAAGCGGGTTGCCGATGACGCCCTTGATTGATGTGACCGGCAGTTCGTCGCACAGCTTCCCAAATACTTCTCGCAGGCATTCGGCCTCAATGCGGTCGAGAACGGGATGTCCCGGAGCCCAAGCAGAAACATAGTCGATTTCCGGCAGACTCACACCTGAATCGGAAATCGCAGCTTTCATCGAGGAGAAGTAGCCACTTCCGGGACGGGTTGAATCGGTGTCGAGATGCATGCCGTAGCCAAGAATTTCACATAGGGGGGCTGCGCCTCGCATGATTGCGTGCTCCCAGTCCTCAACCATCAACACCGCTGCGCCTTCCGACAGGACACCACTATCGGCAAAAGCGTCGAAGGGGCGACTCGCTCTTTCAGGAATCGAATTTCGAAGCGATGCCATGCCCGCCTTGACGAACTCCGCCAGCGGGGTCATCCCCAGCGCAGAATCAGTGCCCGCAGCCAGGAGGCATTGATGCCTTCCGGCCTGAATGTCTTGATAAGCCCGGCCAAGGGCGTCGAGTCCGGCCGCGCAGGCTGTCGATATAGTTTCCGCCTCGCAGGGATGATCGAGGAACTGGGCGAGTGCTCCTGCTGCTGCATGAGGTGGAGCTTGGGGGATCATGTGGATGTTCGCGGCATCACATCCTGATTTCGCCCGCGCGGCTCCCGAGTCACCGATCATGGAAAAGCAGCTGGTTGCGATTCCCAGCTTGATGCCGAATTTGGGCACCTTGGCGATCTCTTGCCGAATTTGGTTTGTGGCCAGCAGAAGTAAGAGTGTATGGCGAGCTACTCGTTTGGCCTTGATTCCCGAAGCGTGCAAAAAGTCCGTGTTGAATGGCGGAACTTCACCACCAATCGAAGTACCCGTGGATTCCGAATTAAATCGAGAAATACGGGTGATGGCGCTCTTGCCGTTACGGACAAAATCCCAAAAAGTCTCCGCGTCGAGCGCTTGAGGAGCGACTGCGCCGTAAGCCGTAATTACAACCCTTCGTTTTTTGAGCATAGTTTCCCCTGGGTCCGGTGCTGCTGCTTCTCGATGGTTTGAAGAAAAGATTGTGCTTCGCTCGAGGGCCAGCTCATGACATCACCTCGACTCCGGGATTTCGCGGATGATTTCCATAGATGGGAGTAGCGCGACCGGGCGAAAAGCTGGAAAGGGTCCAAGGTGCGTTGCAACTCAAAACATAGTAGCCTCAGCGGTTTTGCTAGAGGCGACAACAACGCAGCCTGCTCTAGACCTAATCGATACGGACGAAAACCTTCAGCCACGGTTCCAGCCAACAAGAGATCAGCCAGTTTTCTGGCACTCGATTTCTGGAGCGAAGAATCTCTTTTGTAACAAACAGAAATGATCAGACAGGCGTGGCGTGGACTGACGATATTGAGGGACATCGGTAGTTCGTCGAAACCATTGTTTGTCGCAAGCCGGCTGACAACGTTGAGCAGGTGCAGAACCGAAGCTCCGTCCAGATGACAGCTAGGAGTAACGTGAATTAATCCTGCGGTGCCTTTCTCGGGGTTAAAATCCTCCTTTTGAGGTAGACTAGGCTCTCCTTCGTCCAGAGTTTTTGCCATGCTGAACAGGGCCAAATCTATCGGATTTCCTTCCAACAGTGGTAGGAGGGCCTGAAGCTCCGTACACGAATCACCGGCTCCCGAGCCCAAACCGATCTGACGAACTCGTGCAAGACCTTGGAAGCGGCTTTTTACTTCTCTGGCGAATGCATCAGTGAGAGATTCAGGACCACGCACAGGAATCACAGCCAGCCATGCGGGCCAATTTTCATCCGATCCTCCGAATGTTGTCGCCAGTCGTTTGCGATTGAACAAATGAGGCACACCTTGAATCCATCCCTCAGACAAAATATCCCCGATTTGGCCCATTATCATCGCAAGATTCTTCTGATCATCAATATCAAGAGTAAGGGCACCCATGGCCGCCGTTTTTCTTGAAAGTCGTAACGTACCCGACGTAACCAGACCGAAACCGCTCTGGACAAACAAACCTTCAAGGCACGGTCCAAGCTGGGCTGCAGGTCCCCCGCGTTCAGCTTCGTAGCCTGTCCTTATGACATCTCCCGTCGCCAGCATAACCTCCGTCCCCAACAGATCGAGATCACGACTTCCGAAGTAGCCGATGCCTCGTTCCAATGCATTTCCGAGTACGCTCGTTGAAAGGCCTGCCCCGGTGACGTTCAGAAAATGAGTGTCTCCTTTCGACTTGAGATGAGCCGCCAACTGTCCCTGGGTCACACCAGGCTCAACCTCCACAAAATGGCGTGCCGAGTCCGATTGGCGGATACGATTCATACGCGCCAAATTAAGTACAAGGCAGTTTTGTTGGGTTGGAAGCTCGCTTCCGAATCCCCAGTTGCGTCCGCACGAAACGGGGTGAATTTTCAGGCCTAGGTGCCGAGCTAGTCGAAGAACTGAAGAGATCTCCTGGAGGCTTGTCGGAAATACTTCAGCCTTTAAACGCCGCTGGCACCCAGTCAAATCTTCCCTGACTTCACAACCGATCGATCGGACCTGATCCAGTATTCGGGAATAAAAATTTGTTCTCATTCGATCTTTTCCGAAGAGCAAATCAGGTTGTTACCTCAGACAAGACACCGCCGAGATAGGTCTTCGTGATATGGGCCTTCTCTCGGAATGACTCGTCCGTCAGGAGGACCCGGTGAAGCTTGGGTAGGTTATAAAATGGGACGGATGGGAAAAGATGATGAGCAAGGTGATAGTTCAGGTTGACCGGAGCCAGGAGGAGCCTTTCCAAAGCGGTGGCCTCAACATGCCGTGTCGAATTCAACTCATGCTCGGAGGGTAATGCCAAGTGTTCTGCCACGGAACGAAGGCGAATGAGTGCTCCAAAAATCGTTAACAAGGGCAAGAGCCAAAGGAGAAGAAAATACAGCCAAGACCCGGTAACGGTCAGCACTGCCGTTACCGTGGTCACAAAAATGAGAAATCGAATGCGATCAGCCCTGGGTAACGGCTTGTTACCTTCACTGGTTGGCTGAAAGGGCGACCATTGGAACAAGATTAAGAACGTCTTATGGCAGCAGAGACCGGCGAGGTCGGAGGCGAAAAGCCGCAACGCGACGAGATGATCCTTCGGCCAACGCCAGTCCTCGTGCGCCTGCATTTGGACCCAATAGGGATCACCTGCTTGATTGGTGTGCTGATGGTGGAGCAAATGTTGCCGGCGATAGAGTTCGGTGGAGAGGCCAATAGGAAAGGCGCATAACAAATCGCTCAACAGGTCATTCATCTGCCTATTCCGAACCAATCGATAATGCGTTCCGTCATGCATAAGCCCCAGGAGGGCATGCTGCCGCGAAGCGATGACGAGTGCGGCGATAGGATACAACGACCACCACCAAGTAGCGTGGCCCCGCAACATATACAAAGCCACGCATGCGATACCTATCGTCAACCACTGCCGTCCCATTGCCCAAATTCCTTGAACATCAGATACCTTGGAGAGGGCTCTAATCTGTTCGGCAAAGCGTCCATGAAGAGTTGGTGAAGCGACAAAATGATCCAGTTCGGCTGTTTGCATGGCCACGAGATATGGACTTAATACGAACGTGTCACGCGTAAAATCCAAATGGAATACATTGTATTCCTTGCTTTCTATAGGCATCTATTGCATAAAACTGAGTGAAGTGAACACGCTGTCCATCGAAGCTGAACACGAGGCAAAGCAGCCCAAGCGTTTCCGTGATTGGGCCAAAGAAAATGGCTTAAGTTACTATACCGCATGGAGATGGAATAAGCGCGGTCGTATGCCCAAAGGGATCGAAGTGCGTCAGATGCCTTCCGGTATGCTCATGGTCTATGAGAAGCCGTCAGGGAAGTCGCTTGAGGATTATGATTCAGGGGCAGTGGTGTACGCTTCCATAAATGTCCGCGAGGATGGCAAAGAGTTGGAGCGTCAGGCGCAAATGTGTACGTCATTCTGTTTGGCTCGGGGATGGCAGGTTTCACAGGTAGTGAAAGAAAGAGCAGGGGGGCCGGGTGCCAAACAGACCAAACTATTGCGATTGATCGAATCGCGTCCCAAACGGTTAGTGGTGCTTCATCGGAACAGGTTGTCTAGGTACAATTTTGATCTAATCAAATCGCTACTGTTCCAGATTGGATGTCATCTTGTTGTCGCAGATGAAAGTCCCAATTCGTTAAATGGACCTGGCGCGATGGAGGACTTGATCGAGGTGATCGCGCTGACCTTTCGCAAGCACTACGGCCCCAAAAAGGGACAGGTTCTATTTGAAAAACTCCGGTCCCTGATCATGGCGAAAGACTAAAGAAAAAGTTGTCCTGACTGAATGACCGCAGCCGAGATCTCATACCTGTTTCTCAAACCAAGCTTACGCAGCGAGGCAGTTACTTGTTTGCGGACAGTGAAGCGGCTGGTTCCCAAGCGCTTCGCGATTTGTGGATTTGTCAGTCCCTTTCCGATCATGCTCACGCATTCCGACTCTCTGACAGTTAGCTTGTCGAAGTTAAGCGTGGACGCGGCTGACACATTCTTTGATTCGGAGATAACGATGAGGAAAGAACCCTTGGAGATGCTCAATGACTTGGCGGAGACGAAATATATCTTTGCCGTCAGCCGAACATCCCTTTGTTTGATCAAGGCTTGAAGGTCCAGGTGTCGAGGAGTGAAGGGACGATTCGGCTTCGCCTCTTCAACCTTGGGGACAAGTTTCTGAATTGCGTTGAGAATATCGGGAGGAATGCGCACGGACTGCTTGGTCTTTGGCGTATCAATTTCCATCCATCTGGCGAGGAGTCGGCGTGCAGTCTGGTTAAAATAAAGAATGCTCAGTTTCCAGTCGAGAATAGCGACTCCAACCATTGAGTGTTCAGCGAAGATATCCAGGGCCTGCCGCGTCAGATTATTCTCCTGAACACTGGCGACGCGTTTGATGGCAGACGCAATATGGGGCTGCCACGATTTTAAAAGGGCGATGTCTTCGGGTAGAAAGTCACCCTGCTCTGAGTTGCGGAAAACGGTGATGGTCGCCAACCAGGTGCGCGCTCTCCAAACAACCAACGAAACACCATGCTCGGAATCAAGTGCGCGTAAAGTTTGTTTGTAGAACCGGGTTCTCACGAGAATATTCCGAGGGGTGTAGTCCGAATGGCGAACGACGGTCACGCGGGGATGCACCGGGCTGCGCTTTAACCAGATATCGAATTTGTGGTCAGAATGGATGTACCGATCGAGAACGGGCTTGTACTTGGATTTTGAGCACATACAAGGCAACTCAAATTCCAATGGGCGCAACGCTGCAAAGACCAAGCTGCACTCCATGTGCGTCTCCACGAGGGAAAAAATCGTGCCAGTGATGCGTTCCAGCGAGGTGGCTTCGTGAATGGCAACGAGTTGTTCTTGCAGGAGGGGTGATGCCACGGCGCCACCATACAGGCAGGGTAACCGTCAATAAAAGCCGAAAAAATGGTACACCTGTACCATGTCGCTCGTGTGTTACATGAGTATGGTTCCAACCATGTACTGCATGCCCAATTTTTTCATCAGTCAAAGAAGCAGTGTCAGGGACAAAAAGCGCAAGGAAGCTCGCTACGAGTTAGCCTCCCTTCTTACCAATGAGCGATTCAAAGAAGCCGTTCATCTTGCCGATTCCTATCTGGTGTCCAACGTCATTCGTCCCGAGGATCATGCCTTCGTTATCGAAATTGCCTTTGTTGCAGAAGCCTTAACCCCCGAATACGGCGGTTAACTCCTCCTTTCTTATGCATCGGCCATTGAACCTCCAAGTTGAGTCAATTCCATTCGCTTACGATCTTGACCAGCGTGGTGAGGAGGCCTTGGAGATTCCTCCCTTCAATCGGTGGGGGTATCTTCCTCGCGGCGTCTACGATGCCTGTTTTGAGCAGGTCATCCAACGTTTTGCAACCGATCCAACTAGAAAGACTTTGTGCCAGCGCCTGGAGAAATTTTTGCTGATGGTCATCGACGGTAACAGCTATTCTCACGCTTACATCGGGGGAGATTTTACGACGACTAAAACCTCCCCGAAGGAGACCGCCGTTATCTTACAAACTCGAGACAGGTATGGTCCCGAAGCCTTTCGCGCTATTGAACCATTACTGAATTTAGGACTTGAGGCGATTTTCAAGAAGTATTCTGTTCGATTGAATTTTTGGTGCCCAGGTTTTCCAGTGGGTATTAACGATTTTCGAGATTATTTTGAGTCCATGCGTCCGAACGAGGTCTTTCCCGTAGGCATGTCGGCTGGAGTAAAAAAAGGGGTCGTGGCCATCAAGCTTTAGTGATGTACCGATCTGAGAACGGGCGCCTCAAAGCGTAAAGCTAAGGAAGCTCGGGCCAAGAGAGCGCTGCAATCGATTCTCCAGCGAGGACGGCGTGATCTAAGGCTTCCGCTGCGCACAAGCCCAAATGGAAGTAATCTTTATCTCCAACGTTTAGTTGCGTATATGGAATGCAAATAAACGGCAGACGGAGATTCCTTAGATTGTCTACTTCATCAGGAGAGAGGCTCTCTTGAATAACAATGACCGCGCCCAGTGTGTTCGTCATATCCATCCGCCAACTCAACGGAGATGTTCCGATGAGTACGAGCGATGAATTGATGGACGTCATGACGGTTTGTGCTCCCCGAATAAATTCAACTATTCCCGGACAGCGCAAAGCATCCGGAGATTTTAGGAAAATCCCAAGATTCGGATGGATTCGGTTTGAGCGTCCATACGCAAAAGTGCCTTTGCCGTGACAACGATATATTAAGCGTCGATGTTCCAAGTCGGATAGAGCCAGTCGGATGGTTACTCGACTCACTCCAAAGCGTCTACAAAGCTGATGCTCGCTGGCGATGGGAAAGTCCCTCGGATCAGATTCATTGAGGATTTCCTGCGTCAAGCTGGTGGCTACGCGGCAACGGGCCGTAAGCTTCTTGGGGCCTTGTCGCGCGAAAGGATTCATGCCGTCCACAATGGGATGAACTGTTGATTGGCTGTATGTGAGATTAAAAGTAGTAGCGAGTTCATTCTCATTTGCGCTGCACTAACTAAAAAAAGAACCTCGGGGGATCAGGCAGAATAGTTAAGATAACAACTTTTTTACCGAACGTAAATGGCTTCTGAGCAAGAGAACGTGATCAGGAGAACACAAGGTTGCATAATGCAAGGATAACTCTCAACAACCTTGGGTGTCCGTGATACCTTCTAAGCATGATTCAAGATCGAGCCGCAGGCGCTATCATTGGAGGGCTAATTGGAGACGCACTGGGACTAGGATGCCATTGGTATTACGACTTGGACGAACTCCGTCGGCATTACGGAGATTGGATCACCGATTATACGACGCCCAGGCAAAACTGGTATCACGAGGGCATGAGGCCCGGTCAACTTTCGCAGACGGGGCTTATTACCGTGATGCTGATGCGCTCGGTTCTTGAGCACAAGGTGTATGTAGAAAGCGATTTTATCCGCCACTTGGAGGAAGAACTATTTCCCGACCTCGACGGAACAGCGATGCAGGGACCCGGAGGCTATACCAATCAGTCGATTCGCGAGGCTTACCTTCGCTGTACGGTGGAAAAGAAACCTTGGGGTGAAGTTGGTGGTAGCGCAGACAACACAGAGGCCGCCGAGCGAGCCATTGTTCTCGCGGTCCGCTACGCGACGAATCCTCGAATGGTGGCGGCGACGGTATCGTCGAACTGTCGATTGACCCAATCGGACGAAATGATTGTCGGGATGACTACGGCGTATGATTGCGTTTTGTCTTTGCTGGTCGCAGGGGAGAAGTTGGACTCGGCGCTTTCTGGAACGCTCATGGACCTGGTTGGAAAGGGGAATCTTCCGTACCAAGATCGTCCCTTACCACCGAAAATAGGCGAGATTGATATTAACCTTCCGGGATTGTTTCCCATACCAGATCCACTCCTTATTCCCTCCGCAATTGCAGGAATTGTGAATTGTCCAGGAATCATGATCGAGCCAGCCTGGAAGGTATCACTGGTCTATGGCCTTCCTTGCGGAATCAACCATCAACTTCCCTGCGCCTACTACTTGGCATCTCGCTTTTCCGACGACTTCGAGTCAGCAGTTCTTCACGCCATTAATGGCGGAGGTCAGAACATGTCTCGAGCGTTTCTCACCGGAGCTCTGGTTGGCGCTCAGGTCGGATTATCAAGGATACCTCAGCGCCTTATCAAGGGGCTAGATAGCTCAGATGAGCTTGTCAGCCTGGCACGGCAATTAGGTGAAGTGGCTGCCTTGGATGCATAGTTGCGTACAGCATGTAAATGGAATCAAGGCTGCTGGAAACATTATTGCTGCACTCAATATCTTCCATTGAAATAACGCGGTCGGACTGAAGTTTCAGCTTCGATAAAACCCATCCGCAATCGTGCGGAGTGGGTGTTTAGAACAATCCTAGGCGCGTGGACATTCATTTGAGCCATAGGTAAATCCCGGCGAGGTGGAGGAAGGAGAGGAAACTCAGGGCGGTTTTGTCGTAGCGGGTGCTGATGCGGCGAAAGTTTTTGAGCTGATTGAACATGCGCTCGATCAGGTTGCGCTCTTTATAGAGGTGGCGGTCAACTGCCGTTTCGTCTGCTTCTGCGTAAACAAATCACAGCATTCGCTGACCGATGGTGTCTGCAACGATGGCTTATGCTGGACGTAATGATTCACCGCAGTCAGCAATTCACGAGGCTCCTCTGCGTCGGGCCGGTGATTGGAAAGAACGCCGTAGGCATATTCAGCCATTTTGACTTTGTCCGCTGACAGAGTGGTGGTCTGAACATTGACGTTAAGGGATTGCGCTGCCCGGCGTGTTAAAAGCAGTTGATAATAATCGGAAATTTTACGTTCATCACGGGACGTGACCGCGACCCACTTTTCGTTTTCCTTCACCCAAAGAATCCAGAGATTGCGATGGGCCGCAAAGATGGGCGCATTAACCGCTGTGATGGCTCCATCGATCGTTTTGAGTCCTCGGCTCATACTTAATGATCGAAGCTTCCTCAGAGAAGGCCACGGTTTATTCGCGGTAAATCAGCGTGAATTCGTCGTTTTTCTGGGGAAATATAGAAAAACTCAGAGGATGCGAAAACATCGAGGCTTGCAAAACATGCTGTGCTACCCTCTTCAGATTGAATCAGTTCCACCGGGAAGGGTGTCCGAGTGGTTTATGGATGCAGTCTTGAAAACTGCCGTAGCCGCAAGGCTACCGTGGGTTCGAATCCCACCCCTTCCACCAGTTTTTGGCCCTTGCGGGCCAAGGATTTGCGGAGGGAAATGGGAGATTTTGGTGTCACTGACACCAAAATTGACACCACTTGAGTTGACTTGGGAAAACTCGGGATAATTCGGGCGAACGCCCGAATGCTCCCAAACGGGAGAGTTGCGAACTGCTCTAGTCTCGGAAGCATGGAGAGCTGACCATGCGCGAGCGGTATCGGCTATCCGGAGCCTGTGCAAGTTCTTTGAAGTTCCAACGAGCTATTGTCATATAGTAAGCATCCGTGGAAACGCTTTTGCTGGCATAGCAAGGAGTCGGCGGTTTCTTCTCAAAGGCAAGCTATGCACTGACTGCTTTACAGGGCTCCGGTGACCGGAGGCGTTGCGGGTTGGAGGTATTTCAGGTCGTTGGGGTCGGTGATGGCCATCCAAAAACCGCTTCCGCCCGTGCCGCCGGCCACCGCGATCATTAGTTCGTTTTCTCCCTTGCGGAGTCGGACGGGCAGCGTGAATTGCCCTTGGCGCGGCGCTCCGTCCGGATGATCGAGATCCTTCACCATCTGGCCGTTGAGCCAGAGCTTGTACCAATAGTCAGCCGAGTAACAAAGCACCGCGTCCCGGTCCTCGGGCGAGACAATCGTCGTCACCGCGTAGGAAACATATCCAAATTCCTTTTGATCGAGCTTGTTCAGATCGAGATAGGACTCGTTTCCCTCAGGCTTGCGCCAAGCCAGCGGTGCGCCGTCGGGATTCGGAACCGGCGCGGCGAAATCGCGCTTCTGCTCGGGTGCGAAATGCCGGTCTCTCATCGCCGCTTCCATCTCCGCCACGGCATCGTCCTGGCCAGGATCTTTGATCAGCGCAAACGGCCCGGCGACCATCCATTTGTTCGACGGGATGTCGCGATAAATGGGCTCGCACTCTAGATAGAGAAGGCCCAGCGTCCCGCCCTCCGCGGAGAAGCTCACATCCTGGCTCCCCCGATGCAGTGCCATGCGCGGCGCTCGGAAAAGTCGCGCGGCGGGCACGCCATCGTAAGCGGGCATGGGAAACGTTCCTCCATCCGGATTCGCGAACGCGAGCTTCGCCGCCGGAAATCCCGTGCCCGAAACATAGCCGGCCTCGAAGTCATACATCGCGCTCACCGGGACCGGAATCGTGCCCATGAGATTTTTCGTTTTCGTCATCACGAGTTGCTGCCCCACCCAATCGCGCGCCACGGAATGGGAATCGATCAACGCCGCATCCGGATTTTTAAACAGCGCCAGCAGCTTTTGTCCCGCAATCGCCGGGGCGGAAACGTTGAGCGGACCGGTTTGGTCCAGCAGCGCCGGAATCCGCCCGCACTTCGCATAGATGGTGCGTAGCGACTGCGCCTCTTGCAGCGTGCGCGCCCGCCAATAGCCGCCCTCGCGCAGGCACTTCGCGGCTTCCGTCGCGGCCGCGTTCAGTTCCGCTTTGTCATCTGGCGAAAGATCGCCGCCCGTCTTCCCCTGGTTCACATCGTCGGCCAATTGACTCAACCACGTCGTCATTTGCCTGACTTGTTGCAAGTCCTCATCGGGAATGATCTCGGCCACTTGAGAAATCTGCACCGCTGCCGGGGAGGAAAACGCGCGAAGGCCATAAGGCTCCAGCTTCACCGAGAGAACATTGTCTTTCGTCTCCACTCTCGTCGCGTCCGCCAAGTCCTGCACGTTTCCACTTCCCGCCAACGTGAAGTTGACCGTGACCGGATAGCGTTCCCGATTCACGGAATAAAAATAGAACCGATTCTTGTCGGAGCGCTGCCACACCGCGACCGGATCGCCGGCGTCTTTGCGCAACGAGAAAGGCGCGGCGGGGAGATTGCGGTAGGCGGCAAGAAATTCGCGGAGCGGCGGCTGTCCAACCGCGTAGGCGTTGCCCCCATCCCCAAGCAGGATGGCGTCGCTGCCCGCGGTGGCCAACGCGAAGCGCTCCAGGTAATGCCGTCCCGCCGGATTGATTACGCCGGAGATCCACCCCGCCTTGGTGTCATCCGGATAGCCAAGCTGCTGCGGCGCGGCGACCTGGTCAGTGGCTTCAAAATAACCAGCGCCGAAAAGGAACTGCCCGGGCGTTCCCGCCGGCGCGAAGAGCGATAGCCAGTCGGGTCGCAGTTCCGCATCGCGTACGCGCTGGTCCGCCTCCACGGTTTCGCGGCGGCCATAGGGGATCGTGGCGTTGATCAGGCTGATGCCGTCGATTTTGGAAAGCGCGGCGCTGTCGATGCCGGCTTCACGCGGGAAGTCGGCGAACCCCTGCCACTCGCGCGCGGACGCCTCGTTGGGATGAAGGAAGCAGTTGAGGTAAAGCGTGGCGTTCTTGTTATGCAGGCGGAGCCGGTCGCGCAGCTTGACGAAGAAGGCGGTTGATTTCTCGCAGCGCCACGCGATCCATCGATCGCGGGCGTTCGCCATGAGCCAGTCGTAGCGCTTGGCGCAACGATCGGGTGCGGCGTCGTCCACCGGAATCTGGACGCCGGTCTCCTTTTCAAAGAGGTGGATCGTAAAATCGCCATAGCCCCAGTCCAGGCTGCCGAAATTTCCGAAGCCGGTATTTTGCCACAGCATCTGCCGAAGGCTTGCGCCGGCGAACGCGGACGAATCGCCATAGCGATCGACATATTCCCCGATCATGCCGAGGACAAACTGCTCCACCTGCGGAACGAGAAAATTGTACTTGGGATCATCCAGTTTCTGGCGAACGTTCCCGTGACGGTCGATTTGGGAGAACGCGTTGGCATCGGTTCCGAGCGCAGCCGGATAGGTCAGCTCGCGCGCTTCCGGGTGGAATTCGCCCACGAACTTGAGACCATATCGCTCGCAGTTCAGTTCTAAAATACGGACCAGGTCGAGCGTGGTCAGGTTGTTGTAGGAGTTGCCGTACTCGACATTGTAGCTGGTGGGGTAGCACCCCATTTGATATACGGCCACGGTCGGCATCAGCATGGTGGTTCCCACATGAGCAGCTGTTGCAGCCCAGCGGTCGCTCGCGGTGAGGTACCCGGCCGCGGACCGGTTCGAGTCCTCGCCAAAGAAGCTCATGAAATTGTCGCCCTCTTCGTACCACTGCACGTAGTCCCGCCCGCCTGGATTCGGCTGCGGCATGGGCAACGGATCGCTGGCGAGGCGATAGACGCGGACCTTGGCGAGAGCGGCACTGAGGCCGTCCTGCGCGGTGATCGCCATGATCCGGTCGTCGGTGGCCTGCGGCCAAAAATACATGCCCATGGTTTTCATCTGGTGGCTGAGCGAGAACTGGCCTCCGCAGTCGGGGCCGGTTGCGGGCCGATAGGCGGTGGCGCCCTTGACGATGTCGTAGAGCACGGCAAGGAAGGTGCGCTTCTGGTCGTCGGGATAATCGAACTCGATCCAGTAAGGCTTCTGCGGCTCGAGCGTCGGAAGCTTGTAGGCGAACCAGCTTGGATCTTTTCCGTTCTCGTGCTGGAGAAAGCCCTTGTCGCCCGATTGGCGATAGCTCCCCCACGACTTCGTGATCACCTGCGTGTCGCCGCCGCCTGTGTAATCGGGGGCCTGCTTCACGCAATCGATCTCGGCGACGAGCGTCCGCACTGTCTCATCCGCGGAACGGGCTGGCGGATCGGTCTCGACTACGCAATAGCTTATCTTCTGCAAATACCCGGGCGGCATCGCCCTTCCATCCATCTGGGTGCTGAGTGCGTAGCTGCCGGCCTCGGTGCAGGGGAGGGAAAGGGTCTGGCTCCGGTGATCGGTGGTGACGGGCAGCGTGGTATCGAGCAACGGGACGGTTTCGCTCGACGCCAATTTTTGTCCAATGATGACGAGATGCGCGGGCGCGATGAGGGGACCGAACTGGAGCGTCAGGTTCAGCGTCTCGCCCTTGCGCAGGACAAGCTGACTCGGCGGCGCGAGGGAAATCCGCTCAGGGGCGCCGGTGCCGCAGGGAATCAGCGTCCACTGGGAAATCGGGCCAAAGCCGGCCCAGTGAGTACGCGTGATTTTCAGGACATGGGCGCCAGCCTCGAGCCAGACCTGGCCGATCTTCGGTCCCGAATCGCCATAGAGGATTTGTTTGTCATCGAACGCGAATTCATGGCCGTTGGCCTGAGGTTGGACGGTGAGGGCGTACCAGCCCGCATCGGGCAAAGTGAAATCGTAGGCGAACCAGCCCTTCACCTGCGGGCGGTGGGCCATATCGGCGGTCAAATCGGCCGTGCCCGAGAGATTGCCCGCCTTGCGGACCATATCGGCCTTGACGGGATCATCGAGTTGGAACCGATTGAAATCGGTTGCCTGGCGAGTGATATCGGCGGCCTGAAGCCAGTCGCCAGCGATCATCGCCAGCAAAAAAAAGGAAACCCAAAGCAAGAAATGGAAGCGGAGCCAAGGCATAAACAATGCGAAACGAGATATCATAAGATATATATTGGCATGCCTGTCAAACTCGCGGCGAGTTGGTAGACGAATAGGCTGTTGTTACTCACAATTGATATTTAGAGTCTCCGTGAGGCCAAATACAAGGAGCAAAAGAAGATTTTACCGGAGTAGAGTCGTTAAAATGCGCATATGATAGTGAAAATCGTTGACACTCCTCAACTAATTTGAGAGAACTCACTTATGAAAGTTAAATTTCTCCTCTGTTTGCGAGCCTGTACAATCATAATTGCAATGACGGGCCTGCCTGCGGAGGCCGCCAATACCACGACGAACTATACGTGGGCCAATTCGGCGGGTGGGAGCCTGACCTGGACCGGAGTCGGCAGTTGGACGGGCGGTTCCCCCTCGACTAACTCCCCAGGGATGTCGCAGTCGGGGACCAATTACGATGAAGCTACTATCTCCACAATCAGCACGGGGACCGCAACAACCATCACGACGCCCACGACGGCCAATGGAGGCCTGACTTTCGACGGGCTCACGGTGAACATCCCCACCGGGAGCGCAAGTTTGACCATCGACATCGCGGGCAATATGACGACCACCCATGTGGCGAGCACGAACCCCTACGATAGTTTCTCCGACGCCAGCACAACCAACCCCCTGGTCGTGAACGTGCAATCGGGCACTTACACGTCTGATAGCGACGGTTTTGTTTTCGACGCCAAGGCTCCCGGTTCGCAATTCAACATTTCGTCGGGGGCCGAGGCACTCGCGCTCACCAGCGGTAACAATAACAACAGTTTTGGCGCGAATGGATCGAGCGCCGATTCGTTTAATGTGAGCGGAACCCTAGCGGAGGATTCGACGACCACGACGGGCACGGGTTTCTTCGCGATCGGCTCCAACACCTTCTTCTCGTTGGGTGGAAGTTCCCTGAACATCAATAGCGGCGGCGTGGCTGACCTTAACGGACTTGCCTCAAAGGGTAATAGCGGCAGCAACGGCAGCAACACTGCCGTGAATATCACGGGTGGCAGCCTGACGGTTCGCTATGATTCAGTAGGTATCTACATGGCTGCGAATACCACCGGCAATTATTGGAATGGCATTAATGAGTTCAACGCCGCTTCAGGCGGAGGCACCGTCGTCAACAATGGCCAGTTGGCCGTCGGTGCGGTCAACGGTACGACCGACCAAGTCGGGAAAACCAGCTTCTACCAAGGCGTCACTACCATGACCATCGGCAATGCCGGCACGGGCTCAAGCTCGGGCAACGCGGATCTTTGGACCCAGAATGGCATGGCGGCGATCGGAAACGGCCTGGTCGGCAGCCTCACCGTGAATCCTACGGGCACCTTTGACGCGCACGATGTCTACCTCGGCGGCGGCTCGCTGCAATCCAATGTGTCGAATCCCACGATTTCATCCTACGGGAGCCCGCTGTTGAGCGTCAACACGCCGGGAATGACGGTGCTACCGCCGCCGCTAAAGTACATCGTCGATCCGACATCGAGCACGGAGCCGAGCGTCTTGTAGCTCGCTCCTGTATAGTTTTCAGCTCCCGTGATCGGCGCACCGCCCGGCGTGGCGGACACGGAAAAGGT
>Ga0206831_1029_pt1 | contig 58079 bp, 57 predicted proteins | sample Alteio_BWOrgCont_73_FD_152876 | JGI IMG/M metagenome (GOLD analysis project Ga0206831, IMG submission 152876) | Enriched cells from forest soil in Barre Woods Harvard Forest LTER site, Petersham, Massachusetts, United States -... | ecosystem: Environmental > Terrestrial > Soil > Temperate forest >...
TAAGATAAAGCAGAAATATGCAATTAAGTAAATTTCTTCTTATCAATGAATTTAAGTGCGGGATTCCGGGATGACGAAAACCGAAACTCTCAATATTATATGTCACCAACCGCACTTACCATTGCTAAACAAGAATTACTCACCCGCGCATCCCTTTCAGAAAGCGCTTTAAATCCCATTTTTGATCGATTGCTCGCGCGGCGGGTCGATGCGGCAGATTTATATTTTCAAGCCAGCTGTTTAGAATCCTGGTCATTGGAAGAAGGCTTAGTGAAATCCGGCAGTTATCATCAATCGCGTGGCGTCGGTGTGCGTGCCATTAAAGGCGAAAAAACCGGTTTTGCTTATAGTGATGATATTGAGTTGCCGGCTTTAATTGAAGCGGCTGATGCAGCGCGCAGCATTGTGCATCAAAAAGCGAAATCGACACCGAAAATTTGGCAGCCACAAAAAAGTCATCATTTATATTCGACGCACAATCCTTTACACAATTTTTCTGAAGCCGAAAAAATTGCTATCCTGCAAAACATCGATCGCTTGGCACGCGGTTTAGATCCACGCGTAAAACAAGTGATGGCAAATTTATCGGCTGAATATGACACCGTATTAATTTTTGATATTGAAGGCCATCTCGCCGCTGACGTACGGCCTTTATTGCATTGCAGTGTCAGCATTATTGCTGAAGATGCCAAAGGGCGGCGTGAAACCGGTTATGCCGGTGGCGGTGGGCGTTATGATTATCAAGTTTTTGTGCAAGAAAATTTGGCGGAAAAATTAACGCGGGATGCCGTGCGCCAAGCGTTACTGAATTTAGACGCAATTCCAGCTCCAGCGGGCATGATGCCCGTCGTGTTAGGCCCCGGTTGGCCGGCCGTGTTGCTGCATGAAGCGATTGGCCATGGTTTGGAAGGCGATTTTAATCGCAAAGGCACGTCGATTTTTAGTGGCCGCATGGGTGAACGGGTAGCATCACCTTTGTGCACGATTGTTGATGATGGCACTTTAAAAAATCGGCGTGGCTCATTAAATATCGATGATGAAGGTACGCCGACGCAGTGTACCACCTTAATTGAAAACGGCATTTTGCGCGGCTATATTCACGATAAATTGAATGCGCGTTTAATGAAAACTGCGCCGACCGGCAATGGTCGGCGTGAATCTTACGCGCACTTGCCGATGCCGCGTATGACCAACACTTACATGTTGGCAGGTAAAGATGATCCGCAAGACATTATTGCGTCCGTTGAACGCGGCATTTACGCCGTGAATTTTGCCGGCGGGCAAGTGGACATCACCTCCGGACAATTTGTCTTCTCCGCCAGTGAAGCGTATTTAATTGAAAAAGGTAAAATCGTGGCGCCTGTGAAGGGTGCCACTTTAATTGGTAATGGCGCCGAAGTCTTAAGCAAAATAGAAAGAGTCGGTAATGATTTGCAACTCGACAGTGGCATTGGCGTATGCGGTAAAGAAGGCCAATCGGTCCCTGTCGGTGTTGGTCAACCGACTTTGAAAATTTCGGCAATGACGGTTGGGGGGACGGAGTAACGGCAGTTCCCGCTGAAAAAAAGGTGAGCGGGAGCCGCTGACGGAGTAAAAATATGTTTGTTACATCGGTAAAATTAGAAAATAATACATTTAATCAACGTTGTATGTTGTTTTGGTTAGGGCAAGGTAGAGAAGATCTCGAAAATCTTCTTAGGTCATTTGAATTTTATTTTAATCAACAACGTTTTTTAACAGCAATTTTTAATTTACAGTTAGGATTTAGTAAAATTGCCGAAGCAGAGCCTGATTACACTCCTAAAAAATCTGTTGTCTATTTCACGCAGTTTTTAGTATGCGGAAGAGAAATTGCTACATATTGTGGATTTGATTATTTGTTTGTTGAGCTTGAAAAATGTGTCAAGGATAAAAAAAACCTATTTGAGGAAATGCATAGAGCACTTTATTTATGTAATTGCAATTTTGGTGGCACCACAAATAATACTTTTATGAAAGATAAAGATGTGGCTCTCAACACTGCACGTAGGAATTTATTTAATGGCTTAATGGGAAAGAAACTTTTTGTTGAGTTTTTATATGATGCTGTAATCCTTTGGCTAAAGATTATTAATTCTTCACACCTTACGAGTTTCCAACAAAAATTGTATGCATTTACCCAATATCAAATTGCTGAAGATGAATTTGTGGAAATTAGTTTAAATGATTCTCCGCTACCTCCGAAGGTGTCAGAAAAAATAGAACCTGTTGTGACATCTAATCAATCGGCAATCAATTTCTCTTCTCAATCATATAATTTTGCAAAAATAATAGTGACATTTGTAGAAGCAATTTTGGGGAAATACAGAAATCCCCTTGAAGATAAATATGAACATATCGCTTATGAAAATTTTACTCTGACAAATGAAGCAAAACTTTTTTTTAAAAATGATGCAGCAATAAAACCAATCTCTCCCCTTTTTTGTAACCCGCAACAAATACGTCATGATAACAAACTTACTACTCCTAATAATTTTTGGCAGGCTGAACTAAAATATCGATTTGATAATTTTATAGTGGCTCTTGAATATAAAGCAAGCTCCGTTGAGTCGTTGTCTGTTAAAGTCTCTGGGAATTTAATAGTAACGGCATGTAATATACACGTTGTTTTGTCGAAATTATTCGAAAATAATAGGGGTTCTTTCGGGTCAAATGATTTCTGCAAATTTTATGACGATTTTATCTATAGTTATTTGCGTTGGATGGATAATGAAAAACTGATGCGATTAAGTACTTCGCTGCTAGAAATGGAAGAAAAACTTTTTTATCAGTTGATTGTAAGATTGGTGAGGGTGGTTACCTTGTGTGATGAAAGAAGTTATCCAACGATAAAATTCTGGCGTAAGGTTTGGGATAGTATGTGTAAAATTTTCTATTTGTTTTTTGATCTACTTAAAAATAACCCAGAACTGCCACCAGCTTTATATTCAACCTGTTTATTTAAATTTAACAATCTTGTAAGTAAAGCTTGTGCTGATAAAGGAAAAATAGTTGGTTGTTTTTCTGGATTAGAAAATTTGCTTCAAATATCACCTAGCTTCAAAGAGTCTCCTGCACATATACTTTATGCTTTATCTGCAATTATTTCTCCAGAAGAGGCTGAAATTGCTTACAATAAAGATAACTTGCAATGTCTACCAGAGAATCCACTGCCATCATGACACAGAAAAGAATTACTCAAGCAATAACCTTAGCCAAATCTCTTGGTGCCACTGCCGCTGAAGCCAGCGTCAGCGTGTCGAAAGGTTTCTCTTTGCAAGTGCGGATGGGGGAGATTGAAACGCTGGAATATCATCATGATAAACATTTGAATGTTACGGTTTATCATAATCATTCACAAGGTTCAATCAGTACCACCGATTTGCGGCCAGAAGCGATTGAAGAAGGCGTGGCTAAGGCTTTGCAAATTGCGAAATTAACGGAGGCTGATCCTTTAGCCGGGTTACCGGATAAAGAATTATTAGCTTCTGATTATCCCGATTTAGATTTATCGCACCCCTGGGATATTACGCCAGAAACTGCCACAGAGTTGGCACTCGAGTGTGAAACGCGGGCGCGCAAAGCTGATAAACGCATTAGCAATTCGGAAGGCGTTTCGTTCAGCACCCAAAAAACCGATTATGTGTATGGTAATTCTTTAGGTTTTATCGGCAGCTTTCCCAATACTTCGCATCAATTGAGTTGTGCTTTAGTGGCGAGTGGTAAAGGTGATATGCAGCGTGATTCGAGTTATACCGTTGCGCGGGATCCGAGCGATTTATGGACCATCAATCGCTTGGCAGATGAAGCTGTCGCTCATACTTTGCAGCGGTTAAATCCCCGTAGTTTAAGCACCCAACAAGCGCCCATTATTTTCAGCAAAGAAGTAGCGAGTGGCTTGCTCGGTCATTTTATTGCTGCGATTCGTGGTGGCGCGTTGTATCGCAAAGCCAGTTTCTTAACTGATCAATTGGGGGCAAAAATTTTTCCTGATTGGATAAACATCAGCGAAAACCCACATTTATTAAAAGGTTTAGGCAGTGCGCCCTTTGACAGCGATGGTGTTAAAACTGTCGCTAAAAATTTTATTGAGCAAGGTCGTTTAGTCAATTATGCTTTAGGTACTTACAGCGCGCGCAAATTAAATATGAAAAATACCGGCAATAGCGGTGGCGTACATAATTTAACAATTTCTTCCAATGCCGAAGATTTAAACGCGTTAATTAAACAAATGGATAAAGGTTTAGTAGTCACGGAATTAATGGGGCAGGGCATTAATATCATTACCGGCGATTATTCGCGCGGTGCCTCGGGCTTTTGGGTCGAAAACGGTGTGATTCAACACCCTGTGCATCAAATTACGATTGCCGGCAATTTACGCGATATTTTCACACGTATTCTTGCCGTCGGTAACGACATTGACACGCGCGGTAATATCCACAGCGGTTCGATTCTAATCGAGCAAATGATGATTGCGGGGCAGTGAAAAAAGCCTTGCCAAGCAATCCTTTGGTTGTTATAATGAATTTATGAATCGAAAATTAATTATCCCCAAAAAAGCGGAAAAAAATTTACTCGCTGATATCAAAGAATTAATTGAATCGGCGCGTCAGGCTGCAGCGCGGTATGTGAATTCTTCACTGGTTTTGCTGTATTGGAAAGTTGGTCAACGTATTGACCAGGAACTTTTAAAGCAGGAACGAGCTGAGTATGGCGAGCAAATAGTTAAGCAACTTGCAGCGGAACTAACTATTTCTTATGGGCGTGGTTTCCATTTTACAGCTTTATCAAGAATGACACGCTTTGCCAGGTTTTATTCTCAAGAGAAAATAGTTGCGACAGTGTCGCAACTATTGTCTTGGTCGCACTTTGCCGAATTGGTTAGTTTGGATGCTCCCCTAAAACGTGAATTCTATACCGAACTATGCCGCTTAGAACACTGGAGTGTAAGGCAACTGCGTAAAAAAATACAGAGCATGTTGTATGAACGAACGGCTTTATCTAAGCAGCCTGAAAAAACTATTCAACATGATTTGAAAAATTTGCGAAAAGAAAATGAAATCTCAACAGATCTTGCTTTTCGCGATCCCTACATTTTGGATTTTCTTCAGAAGCAAGCGAGACTTGCTGGATTGCAGAATCATGCTTGACAACATCCATATCATTCTCATTAATACCACGCATCCCGGTAACATCGGTGCTGCGGCGCGGGCGATGAAAACCATGGGGCTGAATAATTTAATTTTGGCTAATCCCTACGCAAAATTTCCCAGTGCTGAAATTACCGCGCGCGCGGCAGGTGCTGATAGCGTGTTAGAAAATACCAAAGTATTTGCTTCGTTTGCAGAAGCGATTAAAGATTTTAATGTAGTAATTGGCACCAGCGCGGAAGAGCGACGCTTGCCTTTACAGCGCTTAACGGCACGTGAGTGTGCGGAGTTTGTGTGCGCACAAAATCCTGCGGAAAAAATTGCGATTGTATTCGGCACCGAACGCTCCGGCATGAGTAATGAAGAACTAGCTTTGTGTCAGCGGCAAGTGGTGATTCCAACCAGTCCTGATTGCACTTCGTTAAATTTAGCGGCAGCAGTGCAAGTGATTGCCTATGAAGTGTTTGTGGCGGCATGTGCAGCGGAACGGGCTGAAATGCCGATAAAAGCGGCGCATGATCGCTTAGCCACTAGCGCTGAATTGCAGCAATTCTATGAGCACCTGGAGCAAACTTTGTTAGAAATCGAATTCCTTAATCCGGTCGTCGATAAGAAAATTTTTCCCCGCTTGACGCGCCTGTTTAATCGGGCTTGTTTGGAAACGGGTGAAGTGAATTTGTTGCGGGGACTTTTAAAGGCATTACGGAAGAATTCACAAACTGGGTGTCATCCCCGCGAAAGCGGGGATCCAGGCTAAATCAAGAGCAGCCTGGATCCCGGATATCCCGCACTTAAATTTGTATAAGAGAAAGTAACATTACTCAATTAACTAAATTCCTTCTTATCCATGGATTTAAGTGCGGGATTCCGGGATGACAAAGGCCGACATTTTTCAATTAACGAATGCCATCCATTTGCAATCTAAAAAACCTTTGCTATACTTTTCCTGCCTTAATAATTGTTTTCAAGGTATTAACTTACTCTACAGGAGAAACATCATGGCTAACAAAGAACAGCATAAAGAATCGAAGGGTAAAGCTAAAAAAGCCCCTGCGAAAAAGAAATAGTTTTGACCTTGTTGTTGTTACAAGCCCCTTGTTTTATACCAAGGGGCTTTTTTTACTTCCTAACTTCCACGTCATTCCCGCGTAGGCGGGAATCCAGATTTTTTTACAGGTTAAACAGAGTTGTTCTGGATCCCCGCTTTCGCGGGGATGACGGAGTCAACAGTTATGATTTAATATTCTACGCTGCCAACTCCGGCAAATTTTTATATAACTCTAAGGCTTCAGGATTTGCCAAGGCTTCGGCATTTTTCACTGCCTTGCCATGCACCACATCACGCACGGCGATTTCGGTAATTTTGCCGCTCTTGGTGCGGGGAATATCCATCACCGCTATCACCTTCGCCGGGACATGTCGAGGAGATGCATTGTCCCGGATTTGCTTTTTAATCTTTTGGATCAACTCTTCAGTTAAGCGAGCATCCTGTTTCAAGTGAACGAATAATATGACCCGTTCATCTTGATCCCATTTTTGTCCAATGGCGATCGACTCAATCACTTCCGGCAATTTTTCCACTTGCCGATAAATTTCTGCGGTGCCAATGCGCACGCCGCCGGGTTTCAATGTTGCATCGGAGCGGCCATAAATAATAATGCCATTATGCTCGGTGATTTCCGCAAAATCGCCATGACACCATACATTGGGTATATTTTCAAAATACGCCGCGTGATATTTTGTACCGATCGGATCATTCCAAAAACCAATCGGCATGCAAGGAAAAGATTTTAAACAAGAGAATTCACCTTTGTCACCGCGGATCGGTTTGCCATTATCATCTAACACTTCAACATACAAACCCAAACCACGACATTGAATTTCACCATTCCATACCGGCAATATCGGGCAACCTAACACAAAGCAAGACACAATATCGGTGCCACCGGAAATCGAACAGAGTTGTACATCGGTTTTAATTTCGCGATACACATATTCAAAGCCTTCATGCGAAAGTGGACTACCAGTTGATAACATCATGCGTAAGCTCGAGAGTTTATGGGTTTTACGCGGGTGCAAATGATTTTTGTTGATCGCATCAATAAATTTCGCGGACACACCCAAGTGCGTACACTGTTCTTGATCCACCAAGTCAAATAAAATATTGCCTTCATTGATGAGCGGCGAACCATCATACAAAAGCAAAGTGACATCGGAACCGATACCCGAAGCTAACCAATTCCACATCATCCAACCACAGGTGGTGAAGTAACACAATTTGTCATTGGGTTTTAAATCGGTTTGTAAACGATGTTCTTTCAAGTGTTGTAATAAAACACCGCCCACACTATGCACAATACATTTTGGTACCCCGGTGGTACCCGAAGAATAGAGAATGTATAAGGGGTGATTAAACGGCACCCGCACAAAATTAATTTCTGTTTGAGCTGAATAAGGCGTCAAAAAATCTTCCCATAAAATGGCATCGGAAATTTTTTTAATGTTTGGTGTGTCATCGTGATGAATGTAAGGAATAATCACTACTTTTTGCAGCGATGGAATTTTACTTTTTACTTCACTGACTTTATCTAAAATATCGATCACTTTATTATTATAATAATAGCCATCTACGGTAATTAAAATTTTCGGTTCCACTTGACCAAAGCGATCAATCACCCCTTGCACACCAAAATCGGGTGAAGCGGCAGTGTAAGTTGCACCGATGGCTGAAGTCGCTAACATCGCAATGACGGCCTCTGCCATATTCGGAATATAAGCTGCGACGCGATCACCGGATTTAATACCCATGCCACTTAAAGCGGCCGCTAGTTGCGCCACCTGTTGATAAACTTGCGCGTACGAAAAGCGTTGCTTAACTTTATCTTCACCCCAAAACACTAAGGCATCGTGCGCATCGCGCCGCCGCAATAAATTTTCGGCAAAATTTAAGCGCGCTTCGGGGAACCATTTCGCGCCTGGCATTTTATCTAAATCTTTTACCACGGTTTGGCCGCGCTCACCAATCACGCCCATGTAATCCCAAATCGACGCCCAAAAATCGGCCGGCTCATCGACCGACCATTGCCATAAATCTTGATAATTAGTGAAAGTTTTATGCCAACGCTTCGCCATTTCTTGCATGAAGTGGGTCATATTTGCATTGGCGATTTGAGTTTTGGAAGGTTGCCAGAGCGGCTGGGTAGTCATGGTAGAAACTCCGTTAAAACATCTGTCGGAAAGTATAGACGAGGTTTGACAAAGTGGGCTTAAAAGCGTAGCATGAAACCGGTTATTTTAACTTAAATCCCGGAGAACTTAATCATGCAAACCGTTTTCGCAGAAAAATTAAAAGAAATGGGCACCAGCTGTGTTGCTCACGCCGCCGCAGTACAAAAATTAAATACTGAAGCAGTGAGTCAATTTACCAAAAATAATCCGTTTGAAAAATTAACGGCCGTTAGAAATCCGCAAGATGTTGTAGATGTAAGTCGCGATGTACACGCGAAAGTGAGTGCTGCGGCGATTAACTACGCACAAGAATTGACAAACCTCATCGTCAAAGCATCGTTTGATTATGTGACTAAATGCAATGAGTTAACTGCAGAATTAGCACACACCGGTCATGAAACCGTGAAAACTGGTTTGGCTTCTGTTGCTGCTGCCGCTACGAATGCTGGTAAAGCGTCTAAATAATCGTAGGTCGGCTTCCCGAATTCCGCTGCAAGCGGAATGAGCAAGCCGACGCCCAATGTCGGCTTACGCGCTTCATCTTCGATGAAACGCGGGAAGCCGACCTACATCATATACTGCCCACCATTAATCGCCAAATTAGCCCCGGTAATAAAGCCACTTTTTTCGCTAGCCAAAAAAGCAACTGCTGCAGCAATTTCAACAGGTTCTCCTAAACGTCCTACCGGAATTTGCGCCACAATTTTTTCTAACACTTCAGGCTTCATTTTTTTCACCATTTCCGTTGCCGTGTAACCGGGCGAAATAGTATTGACGGTAATGCCTTTACGAGCAACTTCTTGTGCAAGCGCTTTGGTAAAGCCGTGCATGCCCGCCTTAGCAGTCGCATAATTACTTTGACCGAATTGACCTTTTTGCCCATTAATCGAAGAAATATTGATAATGCGGCCATATTTATTTTCGATCATCTTTTCAATGAAATTGCGCGTAACATTGAAAACGCTATCTAAATTGGTACGTAACACATCATGCCACTGTTTCAAGTCCATTTTATGAAGTTGCGCATCTTGAGTGATGCCAGCATTATTAACCAGAATATCAACGTGGGAAAATTTTTTATAAATCCGTTCTGCTAATTTTTCGCAAGAAGCAAAATTTTCTACGTTAACGTGTTCGATGTGGAATTCATGGCCTTGTTCTTGTTGTTCCGCATGCCATTGTTTAGCTTTTTCTGCATCACGATTATAAGCTGCGATGACAGTTGCACCTTCGTTGCTAAGTGCCTGACATATCGCTGTACCAATCCCACCCATGCCGCCCGTGACTAATGCAATTTTATTGTTCATGATATTCTCCAAGAGTTGTGCATATTTTACTCTATTGTAAGTGCTTTTTCTAGTCTATACTCATTAAGATTTAAGTGAGGAAATTTTATAATGGCGACGAAAAAAATAATTCCGGCAACTAAACCGGCTGCTAAACAAAACTATGAGCGTATTGCTTGCGTGTTTCAAGGTGGCGGTGCCTTAGGGGCTTATCAAGTAGGCGCTTTTAAAGCTTTGCATGAGCATGGATATCATCCTAATTTTTTAGCGGGCGTTTCGATCGGCGCGATTAATGCCGCGATTGTAGCGGGTAATTCGCCTGATAAACAAATTGAGCGCTTAGAAGAATTTTGGAAAACCATTACACCATCAGCTTGGAGCGATTATCTGTATCATTTTGCTGATATCGACATGATTCATCATTTCCACAATCGCATGGGTGCGACTAATTCACTGCTGTTTGGCCAGACGGGTTTTTTTGAACCGCGACTTACTAATCCTAATTTACTGGAAGGTGCAACCCCCGATCAACTCAGTTATTATGATACCTCACCTCTGCGAGAAACATTGACTCGCTTAATTGATTTTGATCGAATCAACTCTCGTGAAGTGACTTTAAGTTTAGGTGCGGTGAATATCACCAAAGGCGAATTGGTATATTTCAATAATCAGGAAACTAAAATTACCGTCGATCACGTGATGGCCAGCGGTGCACTACCGCCTGCTTTCCCTGCGGTTAAAATTGGTGATGATTATTTTTGGGATGGTGGTATCTATGGAAATACACCTTTGCTTGCGGTATTAGACGCACTGCCATTGGCGGATACTTTATGCTTTATGATCGATTGCTTTAATTTGAAAGGCCCTTTGCCAACCACGATGGATCAAATTGAGGAACGGCAAAAAGATATTAAATACGGCAGTCACTCGCGTCGTAATACCTCTTTACACAACACCCGACAAAACTTGCAAGCAGCCATTGCTTTCTTGGGTGAAAAATTAAGCCCCGAAGCGAAAAAAGATCCCGATGTGAAACGAATTTTAGAATTAGGTAACGAGAAAAAATTTAGTCTCGTCCACATTATTTATCAATCAACAGGATTTTCACATTCTTTTAAAGATTATAATTTTGCACGCGCCATTGTGTTGCGGCGCTTTAAACACGGCTATCGCGACGCCTGTGCGGTGCTGGAAAATCCTCAATGGGAAAAAGAATCACATACAACACTGGCAGATTCTATTTATGGTCTGCCGGATTCGTATTACCAAAAGAATAGGTAGTTTTATCATCCCGGAAATCATCCGCGTTTTCATGGGGACGGGCTGCGTGATTATTAGGTAGTTGTTTTTACCGTCATTCCCGCGAAGGCGGGAATCCAGGCTAAATTAAGTTGAGCCTGGATCCCGGATATTTTCTACGAAAATTCCGGGATGACGAAATTAAATATATAACATTCGAGGAGAAAAAAATGAGCCGTTTCAACATTGAAAATAAAGTCGCCATCGTAACCGGCGCGGGCAGTGGCATTGGTGAAGGCATTGCGAAAACTTATTCGCAAGCCGGTGCCAAAGTGGTGATTGCTGATATGAATCAAGCCGGTGCTGATCGCGTGGTGAATGAAATCAAACAAGCGGGTGGCGAAGCCATTGCGGTGATGATGGATGTCACTAATGAAGATCAAGTTAACGCCGGTGTGGCAAAAACTGTCAGCACTTTTGGTGGCGTCGACATTTTGGTGAGCAATGCCGGTATTCAACACATTGATGCAGTAGACGAGCTAGATTTAGCCAATTGGCAAAAGATGCTTGCGATCCATCAAACCGGTGCATTCTTAACGACTAAAGCTTGTTTAAAAGAAATGTATAAAAATAATAAAGGTGGCAGCATTATTTATATGGGTTCGGTGCATTCAAAAGAAGCATCCAAATTAAAAGCGCCTTATGTGACTTCGAAACATGGTTTATTAGGTTTGTGTCGCGTGGTTGCCAAAGAAGGTGCAGAGCATAATGTGCGAGCCAATGTGATTTGCCCGGGTTTTGTGCGCACGCCACTGGTTGATAAACAAATTCCTGAACAAGCGAAAACCTTAGGTATTAGCGAACAAGAAGTGATAAAAAAAGTCATGTTAGGCGAAACCGTTGATGGTGAATTTACTACGATTCAAGATGTTGCGGATGTGGCTTTATTTTTTGCTGGATTCGAAACTAAGGCGTTGACGGGACAATCGCTGATTGTGAGCCATGGTTGGTTTATAGAGTAATCCTGGCAAATGCAGTTGAATCTATATAATGCGAGGCAGCTCCACGATCATGTATTGGTTTTCTAGTTTGTAGAAACGTACATTCGAAGAAAAAAAGATAACAATTTTGCCGTTATTGAGAAATTGAATTTCTTTATTAAAGTCTGGCAACGCAAGCCATGCATGCTCGATAGAAAAGATTTTTATTGGCGAATAATCAGTACAGTCTAGCAACGTAATCTCAATTTTTTTCTGCATTATTTCGACAACTACTAAGAAATTCTCTGCTGGTTCAACCTGACAGTAGAAACCGGTGGAGATGCTAGATTTTCTGCGGTAATTAGCGATAAAGCTTCTTTTTTCTAGGTCATAGATGCTAATAGTATATTGAGTGGTAAGATATAATTGATTATGTTTATGGTTCTTTCTGAGCCTCTCAAAATTTCTCTGGGAATATATTGGCTGTTGCCCACTATAATTTAGAAGTTCCTCTTCTTCCTGATTTTCAAGCGTCACGCGCCTTACCCAACAAGGTTCATATAAGGGGTCCCATTTTAGATCAATATATCCCGTCATCACAATAGTGGATGAGTCGGACCCAGCGAAGGTAATATCAGTAATTGGAAAAGTTAGATTTTTAAAATCAGGTAGTCCAGGAGGGGAGCTGAAGGGAAACGTTTTGGGAGATGTGGTTGAGGTAAAAAGAGAAACATAAGAATTTTCTTGTTTTTTAAATACTGAGAAGGATTGCTTTCTCCAGGCTATCAAATATTTACCTTCTGGGGAAAATATACAGTCACAAAATTCTGAGGAACCGTCAGAGAGTGTAGGGCCAAGATATTGGGTTGTGGAGGCTCCGTTTTCTAAAGACCATAATAACAACATGTGAGCGCGTTGGTCGGGAGCAGAATGGTCCCAGTCCGGTTCACGGTTAAGTAACAAAACGATACTCATACTATTGTTGTGCACGAATAATGACAATTTTCTTGGTGAGTGTCGGTTTGGTATCAATTGATTCTGTGTTACCAATTGTCCAGTTTCCAAATTATGGATATAAACACATCCTGTGTCTGGATAAAAAACAGCACTGTGATTACTATAGCGACAAAAAGCAATTTTACAAGCAGAATTTAAAGAAAGGGTGTGACCTGATCGATCTAGCTCTGATAGGCCCTGCAAAATTTTTTTTTTGGCCACTAATGGAAACCGGGGGGAAAAGTGATGTCGCATATCTTCTAATCTGGGTTTGATTGATGACGTATTAGAAATTGACTGTTCTAAAACAAAGCCAGCAGCAAGACCAGGAGCCAATACCCTTCGCATTGTATACAAATCGTGCCACGATAAATATGACAATATGTGTGACAATATTTCCCCAGGCAGCGATAATAAATTTGGAGTAGGGTTTCGTGTGAACTGATAAAAATTATGATAAAGCGCTTGTAGTTTGCGTTGTATTGTGTTTCCAGAGAAAAATCGTTGTGGCAACGTAGATGTAACAAGAGCATATTGCTCCAGGCTACATTGATTTTGAAAAAAATTTTCGATACTGGCTAGCTGTTCGCGGGTACTTAATTTACGAGAATAGTAAATTTTATGCAAGGTTAGAATTATTTCTTTAAGCTGCTTTTCGCGTTTTTTAGGGGCTGGAACAGCCAACAAAGGATCTAAGCTTTTCTTTTGTAAAGAAGATACTGTTTGAAAACAAAGCGTAGCTGTGTGTAGAAAATTATAATAATTGTAAAATTCAGTTAGCTCAAATAAGAGTTGTTTTAAGTTGCTAACGCGGTGTGAAATTATTTTTATTGTTTTTATCAATTTTTCAAAAGTTTTCAGAGTATCACTAATAAACGCTTCGATGTCAATATCAGGTGATGATGGTAAAGAGTTTGGCAAGAAAATAGTTGCAGGCTGTACAAAGCGAGAAAATTTTCTTCTCAACCCCTCTAAGTTTTCTTGAAACTCTGTTTTACCTTCTTCTGATCGAATATGTGGCAAGATAAAAGACGAGCGCGAGAACAAGATTTCGTAACAAGATGCCGCGTCCTGGCGAAAATTTTGATAGTAAGGGAACATGATGGTTATTGTTTTTAATATATCAATTGGCGATTAAGGAATTTAGAGTAAGTCCTAATACAAGTTTTTTAATTTTACATAGTTGCCTGGTGCCGTTTCAATTTCTGGCAACGACTTTTTTAGCGCTTGCTTTACTGGCAGTTTTTTGCCAGATAAATAACTCAACCAGGCTTCCCAATCTTTCCACCAGGAGCCAGGTTCTTGTATGGCTCGGTTGAACCATTGCTCGGCTTTCATTGGCTTACCGGTGTAGGTCCAATAACCATACTTATCGGAATGCGCCGGATTAATCACACCCGCTACATGGCCAGAACCCGTTAACACAAAACGATTGTTTTTATTTTTCAATAAGCGAAAACTTTTGTAAGCACCGGTCCACGGCACAATATGATCTTCACGCGCGGCTAAAAAATAAGTGGGTGTGTCAATACGACTTAAATCTAAAGTCGTATTGAGTAATTTAAGAGAGCCTTGCATGAGCTTATTATTTAAATACATTTCCCGCAGATAAAAACTGTGGACGGGTGCAGGAATATTGGTGGCATCGGCATTCCAATACAATAAATCTAAAGAAGCCGGCGCCTCGCCTTTTAAATAGCTGCGAATGTAAGCCGGCCAAATTAAATCGTTAGCACGCAGAGAATTAAAAATACCCGCCATCACGTGGCCTGACAGATAACCTTTATCCTGTATGAAGGTTTCAAAAAATTTTAAACTGTTTTCATCTAACAAATTACCTAAAATACCGGCATCGGTAAAATCTAAAAGGGTGGTTAAATAAGTGCCCGTAGCAATGCTGTCATCGCCTTTGGCGCTTAAATAGGCTTGGGCGCAGGCTAATAAAGCTCCACCCACGCAATAACCCATCACGTTCACTTGCTTATCGCGCGTGATTTGCCGAATGGTTTTTATAGCAGCTAGCGCGCCTTCTTGTAAATAATCCGCAAAGGTTTTGGCGCATTGTTCTTTGCTAGCAGGATTAACCCAGGAAACCATAAACACTAAGTAACCTTGATCAACAAAGTATTTCACCATCGAATTGTGTGCTTGCAAATCGAGAATATAATATTTATTGATCCAAGGCGGAATGATCAACAAAGGACGTTCATAAATCGTTTTAGTCGTCGGCGTATATTGAATCAGCTGCATGATTTCATTTTGAAAAATAACGTTGCCAGGTGTTAGCGCCACATTTTTTCCAACCTTAAAAGCCGCTTCATCGATCATGCGGGGAGTGAAAATATTTTTGCCTTGCGAAATATCTTCGATCCAATTTTGATAGCCTTTTACTAAAGTTTCACCGGAACTTTGCAATAAGTTTTGCAACACTTCAGGATTGGTCGGCGCAAAATTAGTGGGCGCCAGCGCATCGAGCCAAAAGTTTAAATAATAATGCAATTGTTCTGAGAGTTTTTGATTACCGGCAGTTTGGGTGGCCAGCATTTTATTTGCTGCTTCTTCAGTGATTTGCCGGGTTAATAAATACGCCTGCTTAACGGCGGCAAAAAACGCATTATTTTCCCAATCGGGGTGGCGAAAACGTTTATCAGTTAAAGTTTTAGTAGCGGCTAAAATGTCTTGGCTGGAAGTTGACTGAAGTTTTTCTTGTGCATTGAGAAGGCTGTGTTGAAACTGAGTTAAATTCTGCAGGGCAAGCCGACTAAAGCCAGCGACAGTCTCCGTCATGGCTGTTAAAAAGTCAGTAGGGGACTCACTTTTTGTAGTCGATTCTTTAGGATGTGTTTTTTTTGGTTTCATTTTATTTTATTATGATTTTTTAGGAGTAACACTCCAATTTGCCAAATCTTGGGTCAGCATGGTCGTAAAACGCTGCGAATTAAACATCATTTTAGTGCCCAGTTCGGTCACTAATTGCGAATTGAGTAAGCTTATTTCTTCGGGTGATTTGACTTTATTGAGCTTGCGCAAGTAATCCATATTGCAACTTACAATATCGTTTAATACTTCGAGATTTTGCTCGGTATAACGGCGAATTAGCTCCGCCATCGCTTTGTTTTCGTGGGCATCTGGTTTGGCCTCGAGGCTGGGGAAAGATTTGACTAATTCAGCCCATTTTTCCATGAAATCTTGATATTGCATAGCGGGACTCCAAGCTAACTGTAGGGGCCGTTCGCGAACGGCCCGCGGGCGGCTCACGAGCCGCCCCTACAAAAATTAATAATCATCGATGAAAATTATAGCACGGCTTGATAGAAGATAGATTTAGGACTAAAATACTCCCATATAAAAGCCTAGGTAGTTTATGCTGAAAATTAGCAAATTAGCGGATTATGCGATAGTCATCATGCAAGCCATTGCGGCCGAGCGGGAAGAGCTATTTTCCGCTAGCAAGTTAGCTGAGCGTACGCATATTGCTGAGCCGACGGTCAGTAAATTGCTGAAAACCCTCACTCAAAAAAAACTCCTTCAATCACAGCGGGGTGCGCAGGGTGGCTATAGTTTGGCACATTTAGCCGAACAAATTAACCTCGCGCAAATTATTGCCGCGATTGATGGTGAAATTGCTTTGACGGAGTGCGACCAAAAAGACAGTTGCTGCCAGGTAGAAAAAAGTTGTCAGGTGAGTAAAAATTGGCGGCAAATTAGTAGTGCATTGCGCGATGTATTGACGGAAATTTCCTTAGCACAGATGCAGCAGCCCATTACGACGGATGTGATTAAGGTAAAATTTAAAGAGAAATTAAAGCGTTAAATCCCCCCTGCCCCCCTTTGTTAAAGGGGGGATTGTTTCGCTTAAATTATCGGAGGGATCTCCCCCTTTGAAAAAGGGGGATTAAGGGGGATTTTTATATGACCAAACAAAGCAACCTCAGCAAACTCATCAACCAAGACTATGAGCATGGTTTTGAAACCCTCATCGAGTCCGATACCTTTGCGCCCGGTTTAAATGAAGCTGTTGTCCGCGCCATTTCTGCCAAAAAGAATGAGCCAGACTTTATGCTGCAATGGCGGCTAAAAGCCTATCGCCATTGGTTGACGATGAGCGAGCCACATTGGTCGCATGCACATTATGAACCGATCGATTACCAAGCGATTTGTTATTTTTCTGCGCCGAAGAAAAAACCAAAAAGTTTAAATGAAATTGATCCGGAAGTATTAAAGACTTATGAAAAGTTAGGCATTCCCATTAAAGAGCAAGAAGTGTTAGCCGGTGTGTCGAACCAAGTGGCTGTCGATGCTGTGTTTGACAGTGTCTCCGTTGCGACTACCTTTCGCGAAACCTTAAGCAAGCAAGGCATTATTTTTTGTTCGTTTTCGGAAGCCGTGCAACATCATCCGGAACTCATTCAGCAATATCTGGGCACCGTTGTTTCGTCGACCGATAATTTTTATGCGGCACTCAATGCAGCTGTATTTAGTGATGGTTCTTTCGTTTATATTCCCAAAGGCGTGCGTTGCCCGATGGAGCTTTCGACGTATTTTCGTATCAACGCCATGAACACCGGGCAATTCGAGCGCACGCTGATTATTGCCGATGCAGGCGCGTACGTTAGTTATCTCGAAGGTTGCACTGCGCCGCAGCGCGATGAAAATCAATTGCACGCTGCCGTCGTTGAACTCATTGCCTTAGATAACGCGCAAATTAAATATTCCACCGTGCAAAACTGGTACCCAGGCGATAAAAACGGCAAAGGCGGTATTTATAATTTTGTCACCAAACGCGGTGCGTGTCGTGGTGTCAATTCGAAAATTTCTTGGACTCAAGTGGAAACCGGTTCGGCGATCACGTGGAAATATCCCAGCGTGATTTTGCAAGGGGATAACAGCATCGGCGAATTTTATTCGGTGGCACTCACCAACAATAAACAGCAAGCCGATACTGGCACCAAAATGATTCATATCGGCAAAAATACCAAGAGTACGATTATCTCCAAAGGCATTGCCGCAGGAGAGGGGCAAAATGCTTATCGCGGTTTGGTGCGCATTATGCGCGGTGCGCAGAACGCGCGTAATTATACGCAATGCGATTCGATGCTAATCGGCGATCGTTGTGGCGCGCATACTTTCCCTTACATCGAAATTAAAAATAAAACGGCGCATGTGGAGCATGAAGCGTCGACTTCTAAAATCAGCGAAGATCAATTATTTTATTGTTTGCAACGTGGTTTGAGTGAAGAAGATGCGGTCTCAATGATCGTCAACGGTTTTTGCAAAGCGGTAATGAAAGAATTGCCGATGGAGTTTGCGGTGGAAGCGCAGAAATTATTGGGCATTAGTTTAGAAAATGCGGTGGGATAGGGTAGCGTCTGTCATTCCCGTGAAAGCGGGAATCCAGGCTTTTCTTAAATATTTCTGGATCCCCGCTTTCGCGGGGATGACACGTAGCTAAATTTAACAAAGGCTGTAGAGTATGACAACAACTGGATCAACTGCCAAACTACGCTTCCTCTGCCGCCGTGGCATGAAAGAGACCGAAGAAATTTTGCAAATTTTTTTTGATGAGCATTACGAGAAATTATCGCCTGAATTGCAAGCCGATTTTGCCGCTTTGCTCGATTGCGAAGATCCTGAGTTATGGGATTGGTTGATCGTTAAAACGCAAACAGAACCAGACCAGCTTAAAAATATTTTAGCTGAAATAAATAAAGATTAATGTCATTCCCGCGTAGAGGCGTAGGTCGGCTTCGAAGCATGCGTTAGCATGCGCACAAGCCGACGCCAAATGTCGGCTTGCTCGCTTCGTTTAAGACGAAGCTCGGGAAACCGACCTACATTCCGCCTACGCGGGGATGACACAAAGCAAAGTGTAGACAAAAACCTAATGCAACTTGACATCCACCCCTCCCGCTACTTATTAGCCCTCATTTTATTAGTGCATATTGCGGCAAGCTTATGCGTGCTCGCTTTGCCTTTGCAATGGTGGGCGATGTTATTGATTGACATCTGTTTATTAGGCAGTTTTATTTATAATTATCAGAAGTATGTGGCACGCAGAAATAAACAGACCATTGTTAAAGTATGGATCGATGAAAAACAAACTTGGCAAGCTTTGCTTCGGGGCGGCGAAGTATTAACAGTGAAATTATTAGGCGATAGCATTTCGAGCAAAATGCTGGTGATTTTAAATTTTCAAGTGATGGCAGGTCCACAGAAAAATAAAAAATACTCCGTGATTATTTTTCCGGACAGTGTTACCAAAATAAGTTTTCGGCGTTTAAAAGCCTGGCTCAATTCGCATCGGTAAAATGTAACACAGAAGATGTAGGTCGGCTTGTTCGCCTCTTCATTCTGTTTATTTACCGTGAAGATTGCTATTTCTATACCATAAACAAACTTTTCCTTGGCTCTCGTAAGCCGACCTACATTTGCTTATATTAGCAATCCCCATAACATGAGCGAACCATTGAGTTCCCAAACAATTCGTACTGATTGACTGGCATCTCTACTTCACCCGCTAGGCCGATTAAAGTTTGATCTAAAGTCATTTCTATTTTCATAATAGTTCTCCGATTATTATCTTGGATTTCACAACGGAATATGAAATCCAGGATGTTTTTTGTTTTGTGTGTGGTTTGTTTAAACCACCGATGCATTATGAGGGGAATCATTTGAAAAGTATAATGAATCTTTCTTTATTTATGATAATAAAAAATTATCACTGAGAATCGGGTAAAATGTAAGCCTATGAATTTTGAGCTCCTTCGTCGTGAAATCAATACCGTACTTCTCCCCAGCGAATGGCAAAGCGTGCATCCGGTATTGCAACGCATCTATGCTGCACGCGGCATTCAAACTATTTCTGAAATCGATTACGATTTAAAACACTTATTGCCTTATAACAGTTTAAAAAATATTGAAAGTGCTGTTGATTTGCTTCTTAATACATTGCAAGCTCAGCAACGTATTTTAATCATTGGCGACTTCGATGCCGATGGTGCAACCAGTTCAGCGCTGGCAGTACGAGTGTTAAAAGCGTTTGGTGCCAAACACGTGGATTACTTAGTGCCGAATCGTTTTACTTTTGGTTATGGTTTAACGCCAGGTATTGTTGGCTTGGCCGCGGCTAAAAAACCCGATTTAATTATTACCGTGGATAATGGTATTTCGAGTGTCGAGGGCGTGCTGGCTGCAAAAACTCACGGTATTAAAGTATTAATTACCGATCACCATATTGCCGGCGATGCAGTGCCGGATGCTGATGCAATAGTTAACCCCAATCAAAAAGGCGATGAGTTTGCCAGTAAACACATTGCTGGCGTGGGCGTAATTTATTATGTATTGCTCGCATTGCGGGCGCGCTTGCGGGAAATAAATTGGTTCCAACAACATAATTTGCCTGAACCTAACATGGCAAATTATTTAGATTTAGTCGCGTTGGGAACCGTCGCCGATGTGGTGGCGCTGGATCATAATAATCGCATTTTAGTCAGCCAAGGTTTGCGCCGTATTCAAGCGGGGCATTGCTGCGCTGGCATTAGTGCTTTGTTGCAAATTGCACGGCGCGATCCGCAACAGATTACCGCCAGCGATTTAGGCTTTGCCGTCGGTCCGCGTTTAAATGCTGCGGGACGTTTGGAAGATATGTCTTTAGGCATCGAATGTTTATTAACAGACGATAAAGATAAAGCCTTACAAATGGCGCAACAATTAGATTTATTGAATCACGAGCGGCGCAGCATTGAAACGGATATGTCCGACCAAGCGTTTAAAATTTTAGAAAAATTGCAGATCAATGATTTAGCGATGGGTTTGTGTTTATTTGATGAAAGCTGGCACCAAGGCGTGATTGGTTTATTAGCCTCGCGCGTGAAAGACAAATATCATCGACCGGTCATCGCTTTTGCGCCCGCGAACGATACCGAAATAAAAGGTTCCGCACGATCAATTAGCGGCGTACACATTCGCGATGTGTTAGATGCAATTGCGAAAAAGTATCCAGCGCTATTAAATAAATTTGGTGGCCATGCGATGGCGGCAGGTTTAAGTTTACATAAAGAAAATTTCACGCGGTTTCAACAAGCGTTTGCCGAAGAAGTTGCGTTACATGTGAATCCCGATGAATTGCGTGGCAAACTCTATAGCGATGGGGCTTTAACAAGCGATGAAATTAATTTAGAGTTAACAGAGCAACTCGCGAAAGCCGGCCCCTGGGGGCAAGCGTTCCCCGAGCCTTTATTTGATGGTGTTTTTACGATTGTTGAACAACGCTTAGTCGGCGAAAAACATTTAAAACTCACACTTAAACAAGATAACAAAATTTTTTCAGCCATCGCTTTTAATGTCGATTTAAAACAATGGCCGAATTACCGTTGTGAAAAGGTGCATGCAGCCTATCGCCTCGATATCAACGAATATCGGGATTTGCGCTCAGTGCAGCTGATGGTGGAGCATTTGGTGAGTGTTGCCTGAGAACGTTAGAGTAGGCCAGTAGGGAATCAGCAAGATTTTTGTAGGCAGCTATTAACGTTCTAAAATCGGAGTTCTCAGTAAAAGCATTTCTTACTTGAAAAATTTTTTCGAAAAAATCTTCTATTGTACGAAGCTTGTTATCAGTTCGAAAATCAGGATGATCGGTGACTTCTAATATACGCCTGCTAGCAGTAGTAGCAATACAATCGATAAATATTCTATAGGGGAGGTTAGTATCTTTACGGATTACGTCTGCAGGTATAGCATTGTAAGCAGTTTGTATTTCTTTTAGAGAGAGATGTATTGTTGCCGGATAGCTTGTAACTAAATAGTCGATTTTATCTAATATGACTAAAATTAAATCGCCCTTTAATATAAATTGTAATAAACTGTCAATAGCGCTATCAGAAGTTGATGCTAAATCGTTTAAGCTCGAGGAATAAATTTTTAGTCCCATTTCCATTGGCTCACGTGCAACCCCTCCACAATTAGCCAGGGCATCATAAATAGTGGGATCTTGTTGGCGTAGGCATTCCCAGCCTTCTTTTTGCTGCCTCCAATCCTGTTGAAAATATTGCATTATCTCAATAGAAGTCCTATTACGAAAAATAGATTGTGTGATAAAGATTTTCCATATTCGACAATCAATTTTTTGTTGCTGAGGTAAAAACACACGATATATCCATGCTCTTGGAGCCTTAAAGACTAAATTTCTTTCTAAGTGAGTTTGAGCTGAGAGTGTTTGGCTTAAAAATTGGAGATAGGCACTTATTTGTGCTTCGTTAAGCTGTATTGCTTCATTAAATGTGATCCAGCCTTGATTTAAAGCTGTGTAACCCTCCCTCTGGTTTGATATTCCCCATAGCAAGTTTTTTCCAACTGGATGCCGGTAGAGAGTTACGAGTTGATCAGGTGTTAAATCACCATTCAGGTAGGTTAATACACAATATTGAGAGTGGAAAAGGCTTGTATGGCCAGGGGGTTCTTGTTTGATATTAAGAATCGCTTCAGCGCGAGAGAATAATTCTTTATATTGTGGATAGGTACGTTGTGCATATTCTATGTTTGTACCAAATGTAAAAGACGTAAGAATATTTTTAGTAAATTCATCAAAATATGAGGCAGCTGTCAGCGACATTTTTTTTCGCCATACCAAAAATCTCAATTCCTGTGCAAGGTTTTTAATTTGCTCTTGAGTATTGCTTAGAACTAAGCGTCGGACATCCTCTGCGGTTGGATTTTGCAGATTACCCCACTCAGAGGGCGTGAGATAGCGACGCCAGAAACTAAGCTCACCGTTGATGATACTTGCAAGAGTTTTAGAAGCAGCTGCAACCGTGAGCAACTCTGGCAATGGCAGTTTTTCAAAAATCGGCAATAGGGCTTCTGGCGGTAGCAGACTAAAGTAGTTTATCTTTTGTGCCGTAGCAGATTGCATAACGCTAATTTCTCTAAATTTTGGAAAATTATAACCACTTTTGCCTTAAGGTAAACTTAACAAACACTAACGATATTTGCGCTATAATACAACATTATGTTTGATAACTTAGCACATTTATGGCGTACTATCCGGGCCAATGCCTATATCGGTTGGACGATATTAGGCTTGTTGGTGCTGTGGGCTGCCTGGATGATTTATAGTTCAGTCAACCTCTATTTTGACGTGAGTGCGCCACCACCCGCTTCCAAAGAAACCATTACTGTCAATGCGCCGCGACAAAATCTGTCGCAAGCTTTGCAACAAGTGCATGTGTTTGGCGCAGTGGCGACCAGCGATATTCCCTCGGCGGATTTTGGCATGAAATTGCAGGCGGTTTTTATTAACCCGCCGCCCGCTAATTCGCGTGCGTTAATCGTATTAACCGGCCAAGCGGCGCAAAGTTTTGCAGTGGGAGATACTTTGCCCAATGGCGCGCGCGTGTATCAGATTTTACCGGATAGCGTAGTCTTGATGCAAAATGGTAAACTAGTCAAATTAACGTTTGCTTTGCAAGGCTTGGATTTTAATTCCATGTCGAAACCCAGCGGATTATTCTAAATGAGGTTAAAGATGTTACGTAAATTAATTTTAGTTTTGTTAACCGTATTTTTAGTCGCGTGTGCAACGGCTACTCCACTTGAGAGCGGCATGCAAAGTTTTGATAATCGCGATTATAAAACTGCGTTTGAACAATTATATCCAGTGGCAATGGAAGGCGACCCCGATGCGCAATATGCGGTGGGCTATATGTTGTACTATGGTAAAGGTGTTGCAGTGAATAAAAATGACGGCATGGAATGGATCCGCAAGTCAGCTAAGCAAGGTAATAGTTTGGCAGAGCAAGCCTTAGGGATTGTTTATGAGCAGGCCAATTTTGCACCGGAGAAGACTAATTAGTTGTGGGTTGTGAGTCGTCAGTTGTGAGTCGCACCTTCTAACGTTTCATGAGCTGGAGTAGGTCGGCTTACGAGAGTTTCGCGGTTAGCGAAACGAACAAGCCGACATTTGCTACGCAAGCCACATAACTAATTACAATACCGCCGCCCTAATTCTTCGCACCGACTCTTGCAACAATTCCATACTCGTCGCATACGAAAAACGAATATAACCTGGCAAACCAAATGGGGTGCCTGGCACCAGTGAAACCTCAGCTTTATTTAATAAATAATCAGCGAAAGCCATATCATCGGCTAGCCCTAATTTAGCAATCGCTTGTTCAACATTCGGGAATAAGTAAAACGCGCCTTCACTGTAACGGCAATTAAAGCCCGGGATTTCATTTAAAGCCGGTACCATGTAATCATGTCGCTCTTTGTAGGCATCGACCATCGGTTGCATCCAATGCCGGTCGCTATTTAATGCGGCAACACTGGCTGCTTGTGAAATCGAACAAGGGCAGGAAGTTGCTTGTGATTGTATGAGGGTCATCGCTTTGATGATTTCAGCTGCACCTGCAGCATAACCAATTCGCCAACCCGTCATTGCGTACGCTTTAGAAACGCCATTGATAACGATGCTGCGTTCATACAAAGCGGGGCAGGCATTGACGATATTATGAAATGGTTCGGCAGTCCAGAGAATGTGTTCATATAAATCATCGCTGAGGATAAGCACTTGCGGATGACGCAATAACACTTCACCGAGTGCCACTAATTCAGCGTGTGTGTAAGCTGCGCCACTTGGATTAGACGGCGAATTCAACATAAATAATTTAGTTTTTGGCGTAATGGCTTTTTCTAACTGAGCCGCAGTGATTTTAAAATTTTGCGTGATGTCAGCGCTGATAATCACTGGCGTACCATCAGCAATGCGCACCATTTCCGGATAAGACACCCAAAACGGCGCTGGGATAATCACTTCGTCACCCACATTTAGCAAAGCTTGCAAAGCGTTGGCGATACTGTGTTTGCCGCCGCAAGAAACTAAAATTTGATTAGCTTCGTACGTTAAATTATTTTCGCGCTGCAATTTGCCGATGATCGCTTGCTTTAATTCCGGCGTGCCATCGACTTGCGTATATTTCGTTTTGCCGGCTTCAATTGCCGCAATCGCCGCTTGTTTCACATGCGGCGGCGTATCAAAATCCGGTTCACCATAATTCAGCGCAATAATATCGCGCCCTTGCGCAATTAACTCTTTCGTGCGCTTATCGAGCATATTGGTGGCGGAGGGTTTGGCGCGTAAAACGCGGTCGGCGAGTTTATAGCTCATTATATGCCTCGTCATCAGCGGGATTATCCCACTCTATTAATGTTAAACTCAGCGTGACATGATACTCAGTATCAAAAGGAATGTTTTCAATTGTTTTTGTTGATTCAGATTGCATGGTAGAATATTTCCTACATTTTGGCTTTCGTCGTCCCGGAAATTGCGCAGCAATTATCCGGGATCCAGGCCGCTCTCAATTCAGCCTGGATTCCCGCTTTCGCGGGAATGACATTAAAAATTGAAAGCTTATGTATGTCTCAAATTATACACGAGTTTTTATTATTTATTATGGATAATCCTGCTTTCCAACTCACCGCCCCTCACGAACCCGCTGGCGATCAACCCAAGGCCATTGCGCAATTGATCGAAGGTATTCAAGATGGCCTCGCGTCACAAACTTTATTGGGTGTCACCGGTTCTGGCAAAACCTTCACCGTCGCACATGTGATCGCGGCTTTGCAACGGCCAGCCTTAATTTTAGCGCCGAACAAAACTTTAGCGGCGCAACTGTATGGCGAAATGAAAGAAATTTTTCCCAACAATGCGATTGAATATTTTGTGTCGTATTACGATTATTATCAGCCCGAAGCTTATGTGCCCGCATCTGACACTTACATCGAAAAAGATGCGGCGATAAATGAACACATCGAGCAAATGCGTTTGTCTGCTACTAAAGCGTTGTTAGAACGACGCGATAGCATTATCGTCGCCACGGTATCGGCGATTTATGGTTTAGGTGATCCACAAACCTATTTAAGCATGGTGTTGCACATCAAACGTGGCGATAAATTAAATCAACGTGAATTATTGCGCCGCCTCACTGAAATGCAATATCGACGTAATGATGTTGCGCTGGAACGCGCGACCTATCGCGTGCGTGGCGATGTGATCGATGTATTTCCTGCTGAATCCGATAATGATGCGATCCGCATTGAACTGTTCGAAGATGAAATTGACAATATCAGTTATTTTGAACCCCTCAACGGTAAAGTATTGCGCAAAGTCACGCGTACCACTATTTTCCCCAAGAGTCATTACGTCACGCCGCGCGAGCGATTAATCGGTAGTATCGATACGATCAAAGAAGAATTGCGCCAACGTTTAGAACAACTTTACTCGCTGAATAAATTAGTTGAAGCACAGCGTTTGCAAGAGCGGGTGAAGTTTGATCTGGAAATGATGCAAGAATTAGGTTATTGCTCGGGCATCGAAAACTATTCACGTTATTTATCGGGGCGGGGCGCCGGTGAACCACCGCCGACTTTATTTGATTATTTACCCAGCGATGCGCTGCTTATTATCGATGAATCGCATGTGACAGTGCCGCAATTAGGTGCGATGTATCGCGGCGATCGTTCGCGTAAAGAAAATTTAGTAGAGTATGGCTTTCGTTTGCCATCAGCTTTAGATAATCGACCGATGAAGTTTGAAGAAATTGAAGCGATTATGCCGCAAACGATTTTTGTTTCGGCCACACCGGGGCCGTATGAAGCGGCGCATGCTGGCAAAATTGTGGAACAAGTGGTGCGGCCGACCGGCTTGATTGATCCGATTGTTGAAGTGCGGCCCGTGATGACACAAGTTGACGATTTACTCTCGGAAATTAATTTACGCAGCGCACAAAACGAACGCGTGTTAGTGACCACACTCACTAAAAAGATGGCCGAAAATTTAACCGAATATTACACCGATCATGGCGTAAAGGTGCGGTATTTGCACTCTGATATTGATACCGTCGAACGGATGGAAATTATTCGCGATTTACGTTTAGGGATTTTTGATGTATTGATTGGCATTAACTTATTGCGTGAAGGTTTAGATTTACCGGAAGTTTCCTTGGTTGCCATTTTAGATGCCGATAAAGAAGGCTTTTTGCGATCGGAGCGATCGCTGATCCAAACCATCGGTCGCGCGGCGCGCAATATCAACGGTAAAGCGATTTTATATGCGGACAAAATCACCAAGTCGATGCGAGTGGCGATCGATGAAACCAATCGCCGGCGTGAATTGCAACATCAATTTAATGTAGAACACAATATCACACCCCGTGGAATTCAAAAAAATATTACCGATATTTTAGAAGCCTCCGCCAAAGACGTCGATAAATATAAATCTCGTAATCCGCAATTGGCCGAAGATATCGCGCAGTATTATGCTTTGTCACCACACCAATTAGCCAAGAAAATCACCCAGCTTGAAAAGCAAATGTATGAATGTGCCCGCGATTTGAACTTTGAAAAAGCGGCTGAAATTCGCGATGAAATTCATGCGCTGAAGCAGCAGTTGTTGGGGATAAAGTAGATCGATTTACGCGTAGTTTTGCGCTCATGTAGGTCGGCTTCCCGCGTTTCATCGTAGATGAAATGCGTAAGCCGACATTTGCAAATTTTATAATATACACTACTCTTAGTAGCAATAGTTAAAATGTAGGTCAGTTTTCCAAATTTCGCTATAAGCGGAATGAGCAAGCCGACCTACAAAATTAAAACAGGAGCTGGTTATGAAGTTCGCCGTCGTTTCGTTTGTTACCTTAGCCGCTCTAAGCACCGGCATTACCTACGCCGATGTTACTCCCACACCGTCTGATACTTCCGATTATCTTAGTTTAAATAACAGTGATACCACTGCCAATGCTGCAACGGCACCCAATCCTGCTGCGACAGATGCTACTCCTGCACCAACATCTAATGCAGCCGCAGCTAATGGTGATACTGCGCAAGCCACTAATGCTGCCGAGCAGAAAAATTTAACCCAAGCAGTTAATAAAAATACTAATCAAACCACCAGCAATAATAATCAGAAAAACAGTTCCCATGATTTTGTTTACGGTATCGGTATCGGTGCCGGCACTCTTGGCGGCAGTGTAGAAGGTGCGGTCAGCTTTAATAAATATTTAAGTGCTAATTTAGGATTTAATTATTTGAGCTTAAATAATCTTGTCAGTTACAACATTACTGACACCACAACCAGCGGCACAACGGAATCGACCAATAGTGGTACGATTAATGGGGGAGTACGCTTAATGAGCGTGCAATTATTAGGTAATGTGCATCCTTTTGGTGGCGCGTTTCGCGTAGTGGGTGGTTTAATTTATAACGCTAACCAAATCAATTTGAATGGTACGGTAAATGGCAGTGTTAGTTACAATGGTGCAATCATTCCTAATGACGCACTATCAGGTGTCAATGGAACGATTAAATACAATCCCTATTCACCTTACGTGGGTATTGGTTGGGGTGGTAGTCATGATGCGAAAGGCTTTGGTGTGACTTTTGATATGGGTGTAATGTTTCAGGGTACACCGAAAATCAATCTAGATCCGGTTTATGGTCCTGATAGTGCTGCGTATCAAAGTGAGATCAATGGCTTCCTTAATCAACAAGTTAACAGCATTCAAAATGATTTAAAAATCACGCAGTTTTATCCGGTGCTAAATTTACAATTATATTATCGGTGGTAAATGAACTATCGTCATCTTTATCATGCAGGAAATTTCGCAGATGTTGCGAAGCATGTAGTGTTGGTTGAATTAATTAAAGCTTTGCAACGCAAAGACAAGCCCTTTTGTTATATCGATACGCATGCGGGGATTGGTCGATATAATTTAACTTCGACTGAAGCGCAGAAAACTCGCGAGTATGAAAATGGGATTGAGAAGGTGTTGGCGGCGAGTGATGCGCCAGAAGAGTTGCAAAAATATTTAGAGATTGTAGAAAAAGTTGATTTAAAAAACCTGGATTCCCGCCTGCGCGGGAATGGCGTGTGCTTACAACATTACCCCGGCTCACCTTGCATCGCGCGTACTTTATTGCGCCCCCACGATCGCATGATATTAAATGAACTGCACCCCGACGACATTAAAATTTTAAAACAAGAATTCAAAGGCGACCAACAAGTTGCCATCCATGAACGCGATGCGTACGAATTTCTTAATGCCATTTTGCCACCGCAAGAAAAACGCGGTTTAATTTTAATTGATCCCGCCTATGAGAAAATCGATGAAACTGAGCAATTATTAACAGCACTGCAAAAAGCCTTGCAACGTTTTAGTAATGGCGTGTATGCGATTTGGTTGCCGATTAAAGATATTAGTTACTCAAATTTTTATACGCAACTAAAAAATCAGTGCAGCGCAGAAATTTTAATTGTTGAACTTACTTTAAGTGAAATTCCTGAGCAAGGTTTTGGTTTAATGGGTTGTGCGATGATCATCATCAATCCGCCGTATCAAATAGCAGAAATTTTGCAGCCCCAATTAGAGTGGCTGTGGAAGGTGTGGACGGATGGGAAAAGAGGGCAGGTGAATATTTTTTCCATGTAGGTCGGCTTCCCGAGCTTCGTTGCAAACGAAGCGAGCAAGCCGACAGAATCAATTTTTAAAAATGTCGGCTTGCGAAGTCTTGCTTCGCAAGCCTTCGGGAAGCCGACCTACATGAAGTTAGCTTTATATTCCTGTATAATAAAGCCTCTCAACAATTTCCAAATCCCCGTGAAAAACTTTTTCCACACCGCCTTACTTTCTGTGAAAACCGAAACCTATTTCACTTTACTCTTCATCATTATTCCTGCCTTAAATTTTATTTCCGGTTTAAACATTGATTTATACGCGCCTTCCCTGCCTGCAATTGCTACATATTACAGCGTATCGCCTGCACTGGTGAAAAGCACCATCGGGATTGGCATGGTGGGTTTTGCAATCGGCTGCGTGGTATTTGGTAGCTTATTTCACATCTTCTCACATCGCAGTATTATTTTGGGTGGTCTCTTAGGCTACGCTATTATGGGTTTGCTAGCGCTTATTTGTCCTAATATTGCAGTATTTTTTGTGATTCGCTTCATACAAGGTTTTTTAATTTCTATTATGTCGGTCGGCGCACGCGTCGTGATGGTAGAAAATTTTTCCGGCCATCGCCTCAACGTAGGCTTATTGTATATTTCGCTCGCTTTTAGTTTAGGCACGATTTTAGCGCCGTTTATTGGTGGGATGTTGCAATATCATTTTGGTTGGCACGCTAATTTTTTAGCTTACACTGTTTTTGCTGGCCTGCTATTTCTAGCTTATGCCTTATTTATCAGCGAGAAAAATTTTGTGAAAGAAAAAATCTCAGTCCGGCAGATTGCTGTTAATTATTCACGCGTTTTGCGCAGTCGTTTATTTGTTGCCGGTATGTTAATGGTGAGTTGCGCTTACACTGCAGCGATGGTGTTTCCAACCGTGGGTGGTTTTTTGGTTGAGACAGTATTGCAGCGCAGTGCCATTGCTTATGGTAATGCAGCTTTACTAATTGGGTTAGGGTTTTTATTCGGTAGTTTGCTTAATCGCCTTTTTATTAAAACCATCATCATGCTACGGCTGATTAGCATTGGATTTATAATGTTATTGGTTTTCACTGTGTTGCAAGTGGTGCTAGCCATGTTTGCGCCATTCAATTTGTTCGTCATAGTATTGCCTATTTTTTTAATTGGCTTTGCCTTGGGTTTTACCAACAACAATATTATGGTGATTTGCTTGCGGCATTTTACCGGCCATGCTTCCATTGTAAGCGCGGCTTTTTTGAGTTTACAATTGTTGGTGGCTTCTTGTATATTATTTGTAGTGAGTCATATTCATGTTGAAGGTTTAAAAATGTTGGCTGCTATTTTTGCAGTACTCAGTTTGTCGCAGATAGTGTTATATTATGCGGTGTTTAAACCGGTAGCTAAGGAAATTTGATGTTAAAATAATTTGTACACGATGTTTTAAATACTCGGTCGTTATTCCCGCGAAGGCGGGAATCCAGATCAAAAATAAGCTTATTTCAATTTATTGTTTACTAGAAATAGCAAACAATGGCGATTGAAGTAAAATAATTTAATGCTGGATTCCCGCCTTCGCGGGAATGACAAATATTTTTTGAATAATTGGCAAAAATTATCGTGTACAAAGGTTCAAATATTATTTTTTAAAAGGTCTCTTCTTATGAAAAAATTATTGTTAGGCTTATTCTTGTCAATTATTGCTGTTGTAGTTTTTGCAGCCACTGATACGCCCACTACGATTTTGATCGTCAAACCCATCACGATTACAGTTGATGGAAAATCAGCGCCATCTTATTTAATCACCCAACCCGATGGCACTTGGGGATACGTTGGGACAGAAGGACAAGAATTTAATGCCCGCGTGATGAATGAAACAAAAGTGCCCATCAGTATGCATTGGCATGGTTTAATTTTACCGAACGATCAAGATGGCGTCCCTGGCATTACGCAGCCAGGCCCGATTCAACCTGGTGCTTATCAAGATTTCCATTTTAAATTAGTACAAAGTGGCACTTACTGGATGCACACGCATTTTGGTTTGACTGCGCAACAACAATTAGATGCGCCGTTTATTATTACTGCCCCAAATGGTCCTTATAAAAATGCGCAAAATGTGGTGATGTTTTTGAGTGATTTTAGTTTCCGCTCACCGGAAATGATTGACAAACAATTACACCAAGGCATGAAAATGGATAAAGATATGTCTGGCATGCAGATGGATCATGGCCCCGATTTAAATGATGTGAAATACGATGCTTTTCTCACTAATTACCAAACCTTACAAAGCCCATCAATTACCACTGTAAAACCAGGTGCTACTGTGCGCTTGCGTATTATTAACGCCGCGGCGGCGAGCAATTTTTTTATTCACTTAGGTAAGTTAACGGGCACGGTGATTGCGACCGATGGACAAGCGATTAAGCCAGTGAAAGGTTCCACCTTTTCGATGAGCGAAGCACAGCGGCTTGATATCATTGTGCACATTCCAAATACTGCAAAGCAAAGCTATCCGATTTTAGCGCAAGGGGAAGGTACTAATCTGCAAACCGGTTTGATTTTAGCAACACCGGGCGCAACTGTTCCGCAACTGAGCATGACAGCAGTTACCACAGCGGGAGCGATTGATCCCTTACAAGATACGCGCTTTCATGCCGTCAATCCTTTACCCGTCAAACCGATTACGCGTAAAATTTTAGTGACTTTGCAAGGTAATATGCAACAGTATGAATGGATGATCAATGGTCAACAATGGCCCCACGTGACGCCGCTGATGGTTAAAAAAGGCGATCGAGTTGAAATAACTATTATCAATGAAACCGGTATGGCCCATCCCATGCATTTGCACGGCCATGTATTTCAAGTGACGAGTGTGAATGGCAAAGTGATTAAAGATGGCCCTTTGCGTGATACCGTGTTCGTACCGGCCAACGGTAAAGTAACGATTATTTTTGATGCGAATAATCCGGGCGTGTGGATGTTCCATTGTCATATTTTGTATCACAGTGAAAATGGTATGATGACCGTGGTGCAGTATGAAGGCGTGCCAACACCGAAGATGCTAAAGTAAAATTTTAAAGTAGTTGTCATTCCCGCGAAAGCGGGAATCCAGTTTTTGAGCAGCTTGTAAAACCTTGGATCCCCACTTCGAGGCTAAAGCTCCTCGTGAGAATGGCAAAGCAAAAAAATATTGTGCATGACAAGCTAAAAAAATTTAATGATGGAGTAAATTATTAATGCCAAACACCCTACAAATGTACAATAAATTATGCCGCTACCCTGGTGGAAAATGGCTATTTGGTAAATTCGTCTGCCGTATGGCGCCGTATTTCGGCACCATCAAACCGCGCTTTGTGGAATTGAAACCCGGCTATTGCGAAGCCACTTTACACAAACGTCGCTGTGTGGAAAATCATTTACACACCGTGCATGCGATCGCAATGGCGAATTTATGTGAATTAACTGCGGGCTTAATGACGGAAGTCAGCATTCCCAAACAGATGCGCTGGATCCCCATCAGCATGGAAATTTTTTATTTGCGCAAAGCGAAGACGGATGTGAAAGGTGTAGCAAAATTAGAGCTACCCACTTGGCAAGATAGCCAAGATATTAAAGTGCCGGTGAGCGTGACGGATAAAGATAATAATGAAGTGGTGAAAGCGGTGATCAGCATGCGAGTGTCAAAACGCGATTAAGGATGCACAGTAAGCATAACTATCTCCGTCCATCGGCATAGACTACATAATAATCGATGTAAAATGCAGCCTCATTGCGCGTTTCTTTAACCGAAGTTCTCGTTTGCATAGTGTTTATCCAACGCAAAAGTTGCACACAATCGTTGGGGATTTTGGTTTGGCGGTAATGTCCATTGACGACAAAGCGTTCGAAAAAAGGATACAAGGCAATATCAACTAAAGAAATATTTTCGCCAAACATAAACGCTGCATTTTGGCTCCATTTTCCAAACAAGTTTTCTTCAATAAAACGCAGTGTTTTCAGCATTTTATTTCTCAACTCATCTTGTTGCGCTTTATCTTGGCTGCGTAGCAGTTGATAAAACAAAGGCACAAAATCGCTGCTGGCGTAAGCAATCCAGATTCGCATATGGGCTTTTATAGCTGGGTCAGATGATAATAAATGCGGCTCTGGAAATATTTCATCCAGATATTCGTTAATAACAGCGCTCTCATAAATATGCTGACCATTATGATTTAATAACGGTACTTTGCCATACGGTGAAATGCTGGCATACCAATCCGGTTTGTTGCGTAAATCAATTTCAACCAGTTTAAAGTCAAGCTGTTTTTCTTTGGCACAAATCAGTGTGCGTTGTGCGAAGGGGCAGACTTTCGCGCTGTAGATTTCAAGCGTATTAGACATGTTGGGTTCCTCATTAGAGATACATGGTAGCACCAAAGAGTCGGTGAATCAATGAAGTTTGAAAGTGTCATTAATTAATTGGCAAATGTATCAAAAGGCCCAAAGGGAAGATAAGTCCACGTTTCGCCTGCATTATTAAATTGAAATGCTTCAAACAAAAGTTCGGCATGAGTTGCCATATCGAAAGGCTCGAGCAAACAATATTGCCCCTGCATGGGAGTTAAAGACGGCAATTGTCGGGGCTGCCAGTTATTAACTGGATAACCAATTGGCTGATTAAATTGATTTTGATGGCTCATTGTTTTAAAACCTTTGATAGGAGTAAAATGGTAACTTTAATTATACCGAAAATTTAATGAGGGGATTTAATATGAAAATATGGTCTGTCGATGCCTTTGCTAGCAAACCCTACACCGGTAATCCGGCTGCGGTGACAATTGTAGAAGAATTTCCCAGCGATGAAGTGTGCCAAAAAATTGCAGCGGAAATTAATTTATCTGAAACGGCATTTGTTAAGCCTTTGGGAAGTAACCATTTCCACATTCGTTGGTTTACGCCGGCTGTTGAAGTAAAACTCTGTGGCCATGCAACCTTAGCCGCTACGCATATTTTATTGCAGGAAGATTTGGTAAACAATGCACCCATTAATTTTGATTCACTGAGTGGCATTTTGCAAACTCAAAAAACAGCGCAAGGTATTACGCTTAATTTTCCTTTGCAAGCGACAGGGCCCCGTTTAGAGCATGAATCTTTTAACGATTTATTTGGTAACCAAATCGTGACCATTGAGAAAGCCTTTGATGATGTTATTGTTGAGCTTAACGATGAAAAAAATATTTATGATTTTGTGCCTGTCATTGAAAAAATTAATCAAATTGACTGCCGAGGGTTAATTATTACGGCACGTGGTAAAAATAAATATGATTTCATATCGCGTTTTTTTGGGCCGCGGGTTGGAGTGGCTGAAGATCCAGTGACGGGTTCAGCGCATTGTAAGCTCGCTTATTATTGGCAACAGCGGCTAAAGAAAAATAATTTTTTGGCATACCAAGCCTCTAAGCGAGGCGGTGAGTTGATATTAGAAATTAATGATGATCGGGTATTGATGACGGGTAGCGCTATCACGATTTCTTGTGGAAATTGGTTAGTGTGAGCTATGAATCTCTATAGAAGAAGCATTGACGTGGTTGCCGAGAAATAATTCTTTTTATTACTAACCTTTGTTAAGGTATAAATTATGCAACATACTGAATTGCTGAAAACTTTACAAACTTTAGAAGAGCAAATAGTTGATCCGAAGTTTAGAAAATCGAGTGCCTTTTTAAACCAAGTACTGGCTGATGATTTTATGGAAATAGGATCGTCTGGGAAAATATACAATAAAGCTGAAGTAATAGCTGCTTTGCAAGTTGCAGAAGATTCCTCAATAATATTACGCGATTTTAAGTTAATTGCGCTGGCAGACAATGTGGCATTACTTACCTTTGCCGCTGTGAATAAAAATATTACTTCCTTGCGCAGCTCAATTTGGAGATTAAATGCTGGGAAATGGCAATTACTCTTTCACCAAGGAACGAAATGCGATCAATCGACCCGGTAAGGAGATTGAAAGAGTTAAAATTAGGTTGCTTGAACTGTAGCAAGCAGCTAAGGTATAAATAAAATGGAATTAGGGCGTGTCCCTAATCTTTATCTTGACTGCAAAAAAAGCGTAATCGGCTAAAATTCGCCAAAATTTTCGTCACATAGAATAACTATTCTCCTCAAATTTTGACAAATTTTATCTCAATTATCTTTTTTTTCGTTGCAATTAAAGATTAGGGACACGCCCTACATAACGCTTTTTTTTACTTGCATTAAGTAGACAATTATACTATACTTGAATGGTATAATTGTCTACTTAATGGTGTCTGGCATGAAACAATTGGAAGCTATCCAAACTTTGAGAGAATTTGACCAACAAAGAAAATATGTTTTTATAAAACATGATTTGGCTAAATTATTTTTAAATGATAATGCCAAAACTTTGGACGAAGGATTAAATCGTCTCGTAAAAGCCAATCTCCTTAAACGTGCTTGCCGTGGTGTTTACGTCAATGAGTACGCACAATGTTTCGATAGTTATACCATAGAACACATCGCAAAAGCATTGCGAAGAAATGCTTATAATTATGTCAGCCTTGAGTCGGCCTTATCTGAGTATGGGCTAATTTCTCAAATTCCTTTAGATCGGCTTACCGTGATGACAACAGGTAGAAAGGGTATCTATAAAACCCCCTATGGTATTATTGAGTTCACACATACAAAGCGATCAGTCATCAATATATTGGATCACATTCAAATAGTCACAGACAGACCACTACGTATTGCTACCAAAGAAACCGCATTGAGAGATTTAAAACGTGTCGGGCGTAATTTACATTTATTACAGCTAGAGGATCTCAAGCATGAATAAAAGCGAAGATTTTAATTTGTTGGTAGAAAGAGCGATCCGTATTCCAGGCCGCACACGTATGCGTCCCGCTATTGCATAAGAGAGTGGCTAATGGGTAACCCAGCTTTAACATTTGAACACGTATGGCGAGCACGAGAAGCTTGGATTCAACGCCTAAGTCGAATTTGATCGGGTTAATCTGACGTGTTACGCTAAAGTGCTTTTTTTATCAGGAAAATGATGGGTGAATCAATATGATGCGCAAAATATTTTGGGATGATCCTTATCAAACAGAGTTAGATACTCATGTTGCCAAAGCGCATGACAACGAAGTTTTATTTTCCGAAACCATCGCTTATTCTTTTTCCGGCGGGCAGGAGAGTGATAAAGCCACTGTCAATAATATTCCGATACTCAATTCCCGCATGGAAGATACACTGATTTATTACACGTTGCCAGATGAGCATGGTTTAAAAGTAGGCGATGCTGTGCATATGAGCATCGATTGGCCACGTCGTTATCGTTTAATGCGCTTGCATTTTGCTGCTGAGTTAATATTAGAAATTATCACGCAGAAATTCCACTTTGAAAAAGTGGGCGCACATATTGCTGAGAGCAAGGCACGGATTGATTTTAAATCAGATGAAAATATTAAATCCACATTCGATATAGTACTAGCAGAGTATAACCGCATTATTGAAAGCGATTTGCCAATTCATAAGGATTTTTCGGATGTAGCAACCCAACGACGGTTTTGGAAAATCGAGGGCTTTGCACAAGTGCCCTGTGGTGGCACGCATGTGAAATCCACCGGCGAAGTTGGGTTTATTAGTTTAAAGCGCGACAGGCCCGGCAAGGGAATTGAAAGAGTTGAAATTCGCTTAATGAATAATTGATTTGCTAAATATAATTGGGAAAAAGCATGGAACCTCATTTAACAACTAACCCAAAACTGCTCTCTGTTTTGGAAGTACTTAAACAGCGCGAGCCTATTTTCCATCGTCCGGAGTGTGGCACAAGCCACGCTGATTTTGAAAATATGACAGTAGATGATTTTTGGGAAGTTGGCGCTTCTGGCAAAACTTACAGCAGAGAATGTGTGATTAGCACGGTCGTTAAACGTTATGAAGATCCAAACTATGTCAAAGAAGATATATGGAAAACAACAAATTTTCATTGTCGTGAAATAGCACCTGATAACTATCTGCTAACGTATACTCTTTTTCAAGGCCACGAACAGCGAAAAACCCGCCGTGTAACTCTTTGGCGATATTCGGAAGGTAATTGGAAAATAATATATCACCAAGGTACAGTTGTGCAGAGATAAAAGAGTAACGTTAAAAAGCTCTGTGCACACCCAATATATATTCCCCATTGGGAGGCTGCGCTGTAAACGCCACTATATCGCCATTGGGTAATAAAATTTCTTCACTGGAAGAAATTCTACCTGACCACTGCCAAGGTTGAGGCGCTAACCAAGCGGCTGTTTGCAAATCGTACACTTTAACACGTTCCTCGCCTGATTTTGAATTACATAACATCGTTTGCTCTTCGCATAAATTTCCTGATAAACAAACAACATAGCGTCTATCAGATGATAGAACAGGTCTACGACACGTATAAATAGAATCATTATAAGATAAATAATATAGTGTATTGCCATTAATTGATAATAGAAAAGCAAAATCATAGAATTGGTCGAATAAAGGAAATACTTCTTTGACAGCTATATTGGGTTGGGGTGGCAAAAGCATATAGTTTAAATTTCTAGCATTACCAAAGTCAGAGGTTGCCATATTAAATGGATAGCATACAGCTTGGTTGTTAGGTTTCATCACTAACAAATCACCATTGGATAGCAATACATACGGTTCATGGTTAGTAACGATCTGAGGTGGGATTTGGAAGATGTTAAGTGTAAGTGTGGTTTCATCAAATAAAAAATATTCCGCAGGGTTCATAGGGAATCGATTTAACAAGCCAATATAATGAGCTGAGGCATAATTAACCACATTCATCCGATGGTTCAAATAGCCTCTATAAGAGGGTTGAGTCCACACCTCACGTATTTGCTCGTCAGTAACTGAAAAAAGTTTCACTGAATCATGCGGGCCCGGATCACAGCAACTGATTAAAAACTTCGCATTCCCTATTGGCGTTATGTTTTGTATTGAATGATTAAGCGTAATACATTTCATTCCATTGTTATATAAATAAGGCAAATTCGTACCATTTGCTGCATTTACATCATACCGCCAAACATAGAGTTTATTTTGTGTATGCGCGATAAAATAAATTTGTTCGCCAACAACACAACTATGCGCATGTGAGCCATAGAGCTGAGTATCAAAGCGCTGTCCCATGAGGAGGTTAAGCCGCAATGTTTTGCCAGTTGAAGGTGGTGAAGGTGGTCTTATTGAGAGTGTGCCCATGACAGAAGATAAAAGTCTTGTGCCTTTGGCAGGGAAGATTAAATTTACTCCTAAGAGTGGAGTAAATTTTTTAATAACTGTAATAAGCAGAGAATGTCTTGGCCAACGAGCTGCTTCTCCATCCAGTCTTTCCCGTGATAAGAAATCTCTAACGATAAATTTAGGTAGAAAAAAGTGACCATCTAGATCACTCTGATTCAAACCAGTGAGCACAATAGGCTGTCTGTTGACTTGGTTGGTTTGTAAATTGAGGCTAAGAATTTCTACTGGCGTACTCGGATTCGCTCGCAACAATACCGAAATAAAATCTATACTCTCTGGCCAATCTTCTACATCATTAGATTGTTGGTGTTGGGGGTAGAGAACTTGAAATACTGTTTGGATATGATATTGTTGTTGCTCAGAAGACGAATAATAATATTCCTCAGCTTTAATATCGCGACTGTTTTTCAACCCATTTGCGACGGTAGGTGATGATATATTAAATTTCGACACAGAAGTTTGCATATGACCTACCTCGTTATTAGTAAATTATGCGTAAAGTAACGATTTAAAATTTTTAATTATTATCGCTTGCCTGCACCTGTTGCTGCTACACGGTGATATTAGTTTGCTTGTGGTAACGGCTTAACAGCTCGGACATTATGAACTGCGCAAAGTAATTTTGCAATTGGGTTTGATAAATTATTTGTATGGAGTGGTAAAAGATTTGCTTTGAATTCTATTTAACCGCTGTTAATAACGAGTAACCCGCCATTTCAGGAAAAATTTTCACGTCTTTAAAATGTGCTTGCTCAAAGAGAGAGGCTACTTGTTCTGTGGTACGCGCGGCTCCAAATAAAGCATTCAGTAACTTTCGTAACTTATAACTAACATCATTTTTTTCAAGTGGCAATGCGCCGGCAAATATTTTTCCATGGGGTTTTAACGCTTGCCAAATAATAGGCAAGGCTTCGTGTAATACGTCATTACTTAAAAACACTTGGGGGATCCAGATGACATCGTAAGTGTTTTTATCGGTTAATTGCTGGATAAAGATTTTTCGCAATTCGATTCTATCAGCATAAGGGGAAGCTTGAACATGTTTTTGGGCGAGCTCAAAGGGTTTGTCGGCTGGCTCCAAGGCAACAATTTTTACTTGTGGATACAGCTCGCATAAACGAATGCTAATTTGCGCACAGCCCGCACCAATGTCAAGAAACTTGGCTCCTGGTTGCTCTAACAATTTCTGTAAGTCTTTATCTTGCGGAATATAGTCATTGGCAATAAAACGAGATAAGGTGCCAAAGGCTTCAATCAAATTTGTATCGGTATGATGCCAACCCACACTCAATTTTTTATTATGTGCTTCGGTAACAAACTCTCTATTTAATCCAAAGGTTGATTGAAGCTGTAAGGTCAGAGTGGTAAGCCCCATTTTTTGAGTCAAGGCTGACATGCCAGGCGCTAAGGTATAGCGTGATTCTTCATGGCTCAAGATGCCTGCAGCAGTCAGCAGCTCTAATGCTTGAGTTAATATGCTTACAGGAATAGATGCTGAATCAGTTAATTCGTCAATTGATGCGCCTGTCTGTAATTTAGCTAAGACATTGGCCTCGGCTATGACAGTCAAGGTGTTTAATATCCAAGCTGATTCTTGTAAAGATTGCAATGTGGTTTGAGCTTGTTCCAGGGTGTTAATTGACATGAGCAGTTTCCTTTATTTAAATATTTAGCACGTAAAATTGAATCTCGTTATAATTTTACCTTACCCGGTTTGCGAATGCAGGAAATTTTAAAATGGCCGTTAAAAAGTTATGTCCTTGTGGCAAGGACAAATCCTACGAAAAATGCTGCGGGCTTTATATTGAAGGCGATAATGCAGCCCCTACAGCAGAAGCTTTAATGCGTTCACGTTATACCGCCTATACCAAAGCGAATATTGACTATATTCAAGCCACTATGCAAGGCAAAGCAGCAATGGGTTTTGATCCGACTGAAGCGCGACAATGGGCTAAAACAGTCAAATGGAAAGGCTTGAAAGTATTGCGTACTTTTCCACATGAAACCGACTCAAACCGTACTTATGTAGAATTTGTCGCGACGTATATGCTGGAAAATAAAATTCACAAATTGACAGAAGTGAGTGAATTTCAGTTAATAGAAGGCAAGTGGTATTATATCGATCGGCAATAACCAGAGGACGCTTTCATGTTTGCAGTGATTTACCAAGCTTATATAAAACCAGAATCTGAAACAGAATATCAGTGTGCCTGGCATACTGTTGCCAGTTATTTTAAAACTCATTGCGGGGCTTTGGGTTCTTCCTTGCACAAAACGGAGGCTGGGACTTGGCTTGCTTATTCACGCTGGCCTGACAAAAAAACGCGCGATGCGGCCTGGCCGCGTGACAATGCGCCCGCCAATACATTCCCTGAGGAAATTAAACACGCAATCGTAGCTATTAAAGCATCAATTGACGCAACGCGTACTCTTCCTGAAATCGCTATGGAAGTGGTAGAAGATTTGCTTTAATATTTAACAGCCGTTAATAAAGAATAACCGGCCATTTCAGGAAAAATTTTCACTATTTAAAAAAACTTTTCTCTAATTCTAAAACCAAGGATTTTATCTGACTTGCAATATCCTCTAATAAAATAAAAATTTGAGTATAAGTATAAGGCTCCAATGTTATTTCAAAATCGGCGATGCTACCTAATTCGGTAATGGCATGCAAGTTGTTAATTTTATTCATCAACAATTCATAATAATCGCTCAATTTTTCAGAAGTAATTTTAGAAGGATTAATAAAGTTTTCTGCTGTTTGCATGGCTTTCTCCTCAAGAATTTTGGACGTGGAAAATAATTGAACCTTAAATTAAAGGTGCCTGGGTGTTAAGAAACTGATGTTGGTCAGCTGTGCATACCTTACGATAAGCACCACCCAGGCAGAGAAGATATTTTCCCTGCCTGAGGTTGCCATTAAACATAACGATCAGCGACACCCAGGCAGGAGAAAACGATAGCCATAAAAAAAGCCAAACTGTCGGGTGGCGTTTTCCGCCAACATCACGCGTTCTTACACGCAGTGGAAATCATAATCCTGATAGCATTGACCTGTCAATGTTTTTTCGGATAATTTTTATCATTAAAAGCGTATAATATTGTTTATTGCAGTATTGTCTGGAATACACTAACTCATTCATCACCCGTTTTGCGACGGGTACTGACTGTTTCCATTGGTTACTACTTATGAAACGCTTACTATTGTTTATCCTAGCTATTGCTTTTTTCAATATTTCTGCCTTGGCGGATATCTCACAAACGGAAGCGCAGCAAAAGCTTACAGCGCTTGAAAAAAGCTTTGCTGGGAAAATCGGAGTTTATGCACTTGATACGAATAGCAATCAGGTGATTGCCTATCGTGCCGATGAGCGCTTTCCTGTGCAAAGCACTTTTAAATTGATAGTAGTAGCTGCTTTATTAAAACAGAGTCAGAGTGATAAAAATTTACTGCAAGAAAAAATCCATTATACAAAAAATGATTTTGTTTCCTGGCGTCCTATTACCAACAAATATCTTGCAACAGGCATGACCTTAGAAGCATTAGCCGTTGCTACGCTGAATTATAGCGACAATCCAGCCGCTAATCTGATTATGAAAAAATTAGGTGGGCCGCAAGCCATCACGGATTTTGCGCATTCGATTGGTAACAAATCTTTTAATGTTAAACATTATGAAGTGGATTTGAATTCAAATCCCAACAACGCAGAGGATACAGCCACACCAAAAGATATGGCTATCAGCGTAGAAAAATTAACGCTGGGTAATGTGTTAACTCCAGCTAATCGTGCGCAATTAATCAGATGGATGCAAGATAATACAACAGGCTATGGAAGAATTAGCGCGGGTACGCCAATTGGTTGGACGGTGGCTGAAAAAACCGGTGGTGGATTTGGTAATTATGGTATGGCTAATGACATTGGCATTCTATGGTCACCGTACTGCAAACCGATTGTACTCGCCATTTATACTGTACAAAATCAAAAGAATGCCAAACCTCGTGATGATATTGTGGCATCTGCAACCAGCATCGTGATGGATGAGTTTGCAAAAAATGATCCATGTTTTAAAGAATTATTTGCTTGAAAATGAGACTAACGAAGAGGCTATCACTTTTTATCAAAGGCAATCAATGCAACATGCCAACCATGTCCCGCGTTAAAAATAGTTTGGTAATCAACTTTTTCATCTATATTGGCAAAATATAATAAATTTTGCCAGCTGGTTCCACCATATTGCAAATTAAACGGATTGGCTTTATCACCTAAAAATCAGACCATAAAAGAATGCGCAAACTCGTGCGGTAGCATGGCCAGGTCATGGCTTAAAGCGAATCTTTGGTATGTTTTTTTAGCGTGTTTAATAACAGTAATTTGCCAGCCTATATATTACCTCTGGCAGCCGTTGTTCATAAATATCATTGGGCGCTCTCTTCATATCAATGAATATCATATAAATACAGTTTCTCTTTTTTTGAGTTTTACGTTTATACTATACAATCTATCAATATATGCTGCTAATAAATTTTTAAGAAAGAAATTAAGTTTATATAGGGTAGAATATATAGTATTTTTTTCTGGAGTAATAGGGATGATCGCATTAGGAGGGTTAGGCATGCTCAGTACAACAATCATTTTTAGTGCTTTATTTTTGTGTGCCGCATATGCTTCTTTATCTATATTGGGAACAAGTTGTTTCAACGCAATGATTACCTTCGTTGCCAAAGATAAATGTGCAACTATTCTGTCTATAGCTAATATGTCTGGAAGGCTGTTTTCGTCAGCGTTTTTGTTCTTACTCTCTTTTTTCCTTGAGGGGCGTAATTCAATTAATACGCCATTTTTATTGGCATCATTTTTAACAATATTATTTCTTGTAATGTTTTATTTTAGCAGAAAAAGTTTAACTACCATCAAAGGATGAATCCATGAGCTCCTGTATATTTTGCCAAATCGCTAAAAAAATTTCTCCCGCTTATATTATTTGGGAAGATGAGCAACACGTAGCTTTTCTTTCCATTTATCCTAATACGCCTGGCGTAACGGTTATCATAACAAAAGAACATTACGATAGTTACGCTTTAAATTTACCTGATGAAATTTTAAGTAATTTAGTTCTTGCCAGTAAGAAAGTGGCGCGTTTACTTGATGAAAAATTGCCAGATGTTGGTAGAACAGGCCTAGTATTAGAAGGATTTGGCATCAATCATGTGCACGCTAAGTTATATCCCTTGCATGGTACAAAACAAGTAGAAAATTGGCAGCCCATAAAATCAGATATTAATACCTTTCAGCCCTTATACCAAGGGTACATATCCTCACATGATTGTAATACAATGACCCAGCAAGAGCTTTCAGAAATTCATGCTCTTTTCAGACGGAGGCAACATTAAAGCTATAAGTCTAAATTCAAATTTTCTTCTGAAGGTTCAATTGGAATTATTTCTGAAAAAATAATCTTCCGTTTTTTTACTGTGTTATTTTCCATGATCGTTTTTACTTCTGTATTTGCAGAGATAAATACCACACCATCAACTACGAGCAGCGCATTTAACTGGCAAAACAGTGGCCCCAATGGCGGTGATGTCACAGCCATGTTGGTTTCGCCCGTAAATCCCAGCGTTATTTATGCCGGTGGCGATGATAGTAATGTTTATATGAGTAATAATGCCGGTGCTAGTTGGACCGATTCAGGTGGTAGCGTGGATTATGTTTTGGCGATGGATAATCAGGGTGATTTATTTGCTGTCAACTCATCGTCTGATAATCCCATCGAAGAATTACCCGCAGGCAGTCATAACTGGATTGACGTCACTCTGAATGGCTTACTTTTTTGCTGCCCACTATTCGTACTTACTCTGAAGCGCTATAGAAAGCTTCCATGGGTATAGGAGTGGGAGTCAAAATACTATCTTGCTCGGGCAAATTGAGTTCGTAATAAGAGTTACTTCCCCAACCGAATAATTGTCCATTTTCCAGCACAGCAAATACGTGGGTTGTCCCTGCCATGATTTTCATGGCTTTGTGTGGTCCTAAATTAACTAATTGTGGCGAAAATTGATCTTCTCTATTATTTAGACCTAACTCGCCACTCGAGTTGTGACCCCACGCAAATATTTGTCCGTTTTCTAATAGAGCATAGGATGAATATTTCCCCGCTGTAATTTGTTTTATTCGATGAGGCCCTATATTGACGGGCTGCGGTAAAAATTGATCCGCAGTATGGCCCAAACCTAATTGCCCTGTATCATTAGCTCCCCATGCAAGTAATTGTCCGTTACTGAGTAAGGCTAAACTATGATTGCCGCCAGCGGCAATTTGTATAGCGTGCATATCCTGTAACTTAGCTTGTTGCAAAGAAATAATCTTGTCATCAGCAAGGCCTAAACCTAACTGCCCATTGTCATTTTCACCAGCTCCCCATATTTGTCCGTTACTTAGCAGTATGAGAACATGATGCCCACCTCCGGCAATCTGAATGACATTTGTAGAACTAAAAATGGGTGGTAAAGGTAAAAATTTCAGAGAAGAAAGATTAATAATATCACCCACTCCAAGCTCTGCTGAATCAAAGTTATTCCAATGAACGAAACTATTGTCGTTTAATAAAGCCAACGTTTCAAAGCCTAGCGCTGCAAGCTGAATGACTTTTTTATTTCCTATCGTAGCGGGTAACTGTATAAATTGAGGAGCAACTTGCTTGTACAAACCCCATTCAGCTATGCGACCATCAGCTAACAACGCTAAAAAATGCGTATTACTCCCCTTTGCTGCCACAAGTTGCATCAATTGCATGGATGAATTAAAAAAAGGTAGCTGCGTTAATCTATAACAACCTCTCTCAGATAGAGTTAATTGATGCTCATAATAATTGCTTCCACTCCCGCATATTATTAAGCCATTTGGTGTATGCTTATAAAAAAATGTCACGTTGTCGCCTGGACAAATTTGAATTTCAGAATAAGGCTGCTGCAATTTTCCATGCGAATGGGACGAGTATGCGTTGCTTACAGCTTGACTTATCGGTGCAGTCGTTGGTTTAAAAACCAAATCGAATGGTTGTGAGAAAGGTTTCCCATAGACTTTGGCTTTAAATACAGCAGGAGAAAGCACACCCAACTCCCGACCCTGTAAAAATCCGGGTGAAAGGGAAAACGAAGGTGGTTTAGCCGGTGTATTTAACAGCAATACTTCATCGCGAGAGCCTAGTAAGCAGTGTCCATTAGGATCAAAGGAACCGTAGTTTCCGGATTCAGCGCTAACACTGACATGTGTTAGAAAAATCGTTTGGGTTACTTCATATTGATTAATGCTATTTTTATGCCAAATTTTAATTTCGTTACAAGTGGTAGATAGTAAACTTTCGCTTTCTTCATTAAAACTAAGATTTATAATGCCTCTGTGATGCGCTACGATGGTGGATACCAGCTGTTTTGTAAGCAATGAGATGACCAGAATATTATTATAACTTGCTGTGAACAATTCATTCTGCAATTGATTGATTGCCAGGCAATGAAAATAACAGTCACCTGAAAAAAAAGGAGTATGCTGCTGTTTGTCCATTTCCCAGCAGTTAATTTTATGCGCCATGTGATCCATGTAGATAATGGCATGCGTTTTTTTATAAATCAATGTGTGTAACTTCTGTGAACGTTTAGAAGCAGATACGGCTGCTAGTTCGCCTATTTTTCTAATAGTGGTGGGAGTTTGAAACTCCCACCGACATATACGACCATCTTGTTTCCCGACTGAAATGATATGATCAAGCTTTTCATCCACTAAGACTGCATTTATGCCACCGATGTGTGCATCTTTTATTATGTGAATCACCACACCAGAGTAATCAACTAAAGCAATCCAGTTGGAAGATTGATAGGAGGTAATAAATAAACCCCTCTTACTATATAAGGCAAGAAAATTACACTCTGCCAAATCACTGCGACTTATTAATGGGTTAAATACATAAACCTTATTTTGTTCATAAAACACAACAATATTCTTTTTTCGTATAAAAAATTTACCCCTACGTGGATCATAAACAATATTTCCGGGGCTAGAGTCATCAAGCACTTGTACTCTTTGGAAGCACTCGCCATTAGCAAGCCATCTCTCAATATCATTATTTGAAAAAACAAGAATCACTTCTCCGGTAGGAGTGCGAATAATTTTTTGAATTGCATTACTACTGTTAATTTTTTTGCTCAGTAATCTATTATTAGTTTGCTCAAAAGTAGTTTTGTTAAAAAACCAATAAGAAAAAACTTGTTGTTCTTCTTGTTGTTGGGAAATGCTAATGAAATCCAAGGCTCCCGGGCGAACAGGTACACAAAAATGAAAATTTGTATCTTTGAAAAGTTGGGTTGCTCTTTCTAAGCCGGTTAATTGGTAAATTAACCCGCGGGTAGTAGAGACCGGAGAGCTAAAGACAAGAATAGTATCGGTATCTCTTTCACTATCTATTGATAAATAAATAATAGGAAATTTAAATTTTTGAATACTTCTTACAAGAGTAAAGCTGTTATCTGACCATAACCATAGATGTATGTAGCCTTCTGCTGTGCCAGCAATCAATAACCCATTGTTTCCCGTTGCCAAACACATAATAACACTGCGATGGTATTTACTCGTGGGGCCTTGCAGCGTGTCAATCAATTGAAAAGATGCTTGCCCTGTTATTCTCCATACGCTTACGGTTCCATTTCTTAATCCTGCATAAACATGATCTCCAATGTGACCTGCTTTATCTATTAGTAAACACTTTACCTCGCCCGAGTTATTCAGCATAGCAATACAACTTCCGTCTTTGGCCCACACCCGTAACGAACCATCCAGAGAACCGGAAATAATTCGCCCATACCAATCAGTCGCAATGCAAGTTACAGCAGCAGTGTGTCCTTCCAGAATTTGAAAGCAGCGCAAACAACCTTTTTCAATTTCTGTGTAAAGCATGAGAGAGCAATTCAAACCTTGAAAAACCCAAACCGTTTGATTACCCTGATAATCAAATAGCACATCTAAAAATGTGCCCGTCAAAGGCAACACTTTAATTTTATTCGAAGATGGATGGTCGCTTATGTTCTGCAGCATAGGGGCATATTCACAAATAGAACTGTCAGTTCGCAGTTCATCAGGAGTCATGTTTAAATAGAGCGACAAATTCTATCAGGTATAAGTTAAGAAAAAATTAAGCCATTTGCGTACTAATAATTATTTGAGATGTTTACACTAGGTCGGCTTAAGAAGGAGTTTAATTTTAAAAGTAACACTATGGTAGCACCAATAATTTTTAGATATTTTTAAAAAAGAATATTAGCGGTATCAGCCTGATTATTATCATATTTAATGGTGCCGAAGAGGTGAATCGAACACCCGACCCACGCATTACGAATGCGTTGCTCTACCGACTGAGCTACTTCGGCGTAAACTTTGAACTTCTGTGTCGGCTTGTTCGTTTCGCTAGCGCGAAACTCTCGTAAGCCGACCTACATTACTTCGGCGTAAAGTTTAAATGATGTCGGCTTGTTCGTTTCGCTAGCGCGAAACTCTCGTAAACCGACCTACATTACTTCGGCGTAAAGTTTAAATGATGTTGGCTTGTTCGTTTCGCTTTTCGGGCGGGTCAAGCCCCGCCCCTACAAACCGACCTACGGTTACATTTACTCCGCTGCTGCAAGATCTTTAAGGCTGGCAAAGCGGCCATGCTTCAGACATGTCACGGCGAAAATAAAACTGACTAAAGCAAACAGCGTTGAAGCGATCATGCCGTAGGCGAAAGCGTCATTATAAATTATTTGTGCAGTGGTTTTCAAATGAGTAATTTGTGTGGCAGATAAATTACTTAAATCTTGATGTGAGCCGGCTAATAAGTGCATCACTTGTAAAAAAGTAATTTGCGAAGTGGAGAATGCCGTGCTTAAAAATACGCTGATTTTATGATACATGACACTGGCAATCACGGCGCCGACGACGGCTAAACCTAAAGCGCCACCGGCTTGTCGCATGGTGTTTAATACACCGGATGCCGTGCCATGTTGTTCGTGTTTAACCGATGCCATTACGGTTAAAATTCCACAGGGTACTAACATCCCCCAACCAGAGCCATAAATTACCATACTGATAAATAAAATAGTGTAGCTGTGCAGAACCACGGCGGCGACGATGCCGATGTTGCCGAGCAATAATAAACTGCTACCGGTGCAAAGCGGCAAACGAGGTCCATGTTTATCGAGCCATCCGCCGCCTAAACGCGAGGTGATAATGTAAGGAATGCCGGCGGGCAATAATACTAATCCAGCAATGAGGGGATTAAAGCCGTGCGAATATTGCAACCATAATACCCAAAATACCATCGCGATCGCACAAGCTTGGGTGCAAAATAAAATAATATTGCCGGCTAAGAAAATTTTGTTCTTAAACAAATGTAACTGGATAAGCGGCACACGGGTTTTTAATTCCGTGATGGCGAATATTAGAAAACCAAAAATCGCAATAAGAAATAATAATAAAATTTCATGATTCGCCCAGCCTAATTCTGGTCCTTCCATGAGTGCGACAATCAGCGCGCCTAATGCGATGATAAATAAAATTAAACCAGGAATATCAAACGGTGCGTGATGAGTGCTAGGCGCGTCTTTTTCAACCGAGACTAAAGTGAAATAAATGCATACGGCTGCGATGGGTAAATTCACCCAAAAAATCCAATGCCAATTAATTAGCTCACTAAATAATCCGCCAATAAGTGGACCATTACTTAAAAATAAAGATCCAAATGCGGCGCTGGTGCCGAGTGCTGCGCCGCGTTTTTCAACCGGAAAACAGCGGCTCAATAAAATGATATAGGTGGCAAGTGCCATGCTGCCGCCAATGCCTTGCAAGGCGCGGCCGGAAATGATCCACCAACCGGCTTGTGAGGTTGCGCACACGACGGAACCGATTAAAAAAATGCTCATGCCGATGATAAACAAACGTCGCGAGCCGATGTAATCTGACAAGCGGCCGCTGAATAATAATAAAATCGAGAGGGTAAAAAAATAAGCGTTCATCACCCATTGCACGTCGAGATTAGAAAGCCCTAATTCTAATTGCATGCGGGGGAGGGTGACGCCCACGCCAGTTTGATCTAAGAAGATCATCGATAAAAAGGCCGAGATGGCGATGAGGAGGAGTTTTTGTTTTTTGAGGGGATCCATAATTTTGGACTGTTATGATTGTCATTCTCAGCAAGAGTAGGTCGGCTTCAGGAGTTTCGCCGTCAGGCGAAATGAACAAGCCGACGCCAAACTTGATGTCGGCTTGTTCGCTTAGGCTAAGCCTAAGCTCTCGTAAGCCGACCTACTTCATAGATTCCCGCTTGCGTGGGAATGACGCAACTTTTTAAAATACTTGTGAGATTAAATTAAGGTATACTATTCTCACACAGTCATTGTACCCGAATTGGCTCCGTATGGAGTTCTTTTCTGGCCAAAAGCCAGAATAGGGTACATCGACGCCCTTATTTACATCCCATGAATAAACGCCATTGCTTTCTGTAAACGCTGCACACTGCGCGATTGGCCAATTAAACACAAAGTTAAATCCAGCGCAGGGGAAGTAGTATTGCCAGTGATGGCGACACGAATCGCGGGGCCGATTTTACCGAGTTTTAAGCCGGTTTCGTTGACTGTCGTTTCCAGCACGCCATGAATCGCTTCTTTGTTCCAATCAGTTAAAGCTTCCAACTTTTGAATGAATAATTTTAAAGCCGGAATTATGTCTTTGTTGAAATGTTTCGCTACGCACGCTTCATCATACACAAAAGCATCGCTGTAAAAATAGTGGCTTTTCTCCGCCATTTCTTGCAAAGTTTTAACTCGTTCAGCTTGCGCTTGCACCAGCGCAATTAAAGTCGGGCCTTGGCTTGCGTCGATATTTAATTGTTTAAATTGAAAGGCTAAATGACCCGCGACATAATCGGCGGGTAAGGTTTTCATATAATGCTGATTAAGCCACAATAATTTTTCAGTGTTAAAAGCAGCCGGTGATTTGTTGATGTGCGCGACATCAAAGCTGTTGACCATTTCTTCACGCGAAAAAATTTCCTGGTCGCCATGTGACCAACCTAAGCGCACTAAATAATTCAGCAACGCTTCGGGTAAAAATCCCGCATCGCGATATTGCATCACACTCACGGCACCGTGACGCTTCGACAAGCGCTGTCCATCATCACCTAAAATCATCGGCAAGTGGCCATATTCAGGCGGTTTGGCATCGAGCGCATGAAATAAATTAATTTGCCGCGGTGTGTTGTTGATGTGATCATCGCCACGCAATACGTGCGTCATGTGCATGTCGAAATCATCAACTACGACGGTGAAATTGTAGGTCGGTGTACCATCCGTGCGCGCGATAATGAGATCATCTAATTCAGTATTTTGAAATTCAAGCTTGCCATGCACCATGTCATTCCAAACTACGCTGCCTGATTCGGGATTTTTAAACCGCACGACAAAAGGTGCATTTTTTTGTTCAGTGAGATGACGACAATGGCCATCGTAACGCGGTTTTTGCTTGGTTTCAATTTGATGAGCACGCAGTTCATCCAAACGTTCTTTGCTGCAATAGCAGCGATAAGCTTTGCTATTTTCTAATAATTGTTGCACGACTTGTTTGTAACGATCAAAGCGTTGGGTTTGGAAAACTAAATCGCTATCCCAATTTAAACCCAACCACTGCATGCCATCTAAAATCGCTTGCACCGATTCATCGGTGGAGCGTTCTTGATCGGTATCTTCAATCCGCAAATGAAATTGGCCTTTATTTTTGCGGGCAAATAAATACGAGAAGAGGGCAGTGCGCGCGCCACCGACGTGTAAATAACCGGTGGGGCTGGGAGCAAAACGAGTGATGATGGTCATGATAATTCTCGATATTTTAAGTTGATTGCCATTAATACAATAAGTATTCCGCACAGCAAAATCAAGAGGGGTAAAGATAACACGTGTACGATTTGTAAGTATCCTATCACAGCAGCGGCTATACCGGAAATCACAAATCGCAAACAACCTGTTAAGGCCGAAGCGCTACCCGCTTTTTCGCGAAACGGCGCTAAAGCCCCTGCCATTGCGGGTGGGAATATTAACGCTATTCCAAAAGTGCAAAATAACATGGCAATGATAAATAATACCGCTGAAACAGAAAACAATGCGATAACGCCCGTCATGAAAATGCCGCCCAACAAAATCAGGCTCGCTCCAAATAATATAATATTTTCTGATTTAAAGTGTATTATCAATCGACTCGTGATGAGACTTCCCAACACCAAACCCAGGGCATTAATAGCAAATAACACTGCGAAATATTGCGCGGAAACTTTGCCGAGTGTCATCATATAATAAGGTGCGTTAGTCGCAAACGCAATTAAAATAACAAACGCCAAAATAGAACAAACAGCATATTTTTTATAGAGACGGTTCGATAAAATTGCAAAATAAGTTTGTAACACCGAGGCAGTCGATTTTGCTAAAGTCTGATGCGTTTGGCTGGTTTCTGCAAATTTAAATACAATAGCTAATAACAATACAACGCTGACTATGACTAAAAAAGTAAAATTACTGCGCCAACCCAATTCATGTTGCAGATAAGCACCAATGATCGGCGCCAAAATCGGTGAGCAACCCATTGCAGTTGTTAAATAACTCATCACTTTAACAGCTTGTTTGCCCTCAAATATATCTCTGACAATAGCGAATGAGGAAATGGATATGGCGCTGGCTCCAATGCCTTGGCAAAAGCGTGCCAGGATTAATATGGATAAAGTGGGCGCAAAAACACAGACCAGCGCAGCAAGGATGTAGAGAGTTAAGCCCGCGATGAGAATGGGTTTGCGACCAAAACGATCAGACAAGGGCCCCCACACTAATTGAAATAAACCATAGGCTAATAAAAACAAACTAATAGTTAATTGTGTGTGGGCATAAAGCGTGTGAAAATATTCCGTAATGCGCGGCATCGCCGGCAAATAAATATCGATCGACATAGCGGGCAATGCTGCCATGCAGATGAGTATGGCAATGGTTGGAAAGTTGGAGAAGCTGGAGAGGGTTTTTTCAGTCAATTTGAATGTCTTCGAGAGGGGTAGCTTTAGGTATTGATTCTCCGGCATTCAATAAGCCTTCAATGTGGAAAACCAATCCTTCGCGGGCGTTTTTTAAAGCTGCTTTAATAGTGTTACCACCGAACACGCAACCAGGAAAATCGGGGAACATAACTCCGTAATCAGCACCTTTCTTTTGAGCTCGGTGAACGAGGGCAACATAGGTTGGCATAATTTAGTGCACAAATTTTAAAACGATAGGAACTAAAATAGTGACGACAATTAATCCTAAAACCCATTTAAAATTATTGTCTATTTTCGTATCAAAAAGATTTATTCTAGCTTCAATTTTTGATTCTAAAGCTTCTATTTTCGTATCTAAAAAGGTTAACTTAGTTTCAAACTTTGATTCCATCGTAGTTAGTTTGTCTTCGATTCTTAATAGGGTAGTATTAATGTGTTTTGTTTCATTTTCCAGCACAGTCACCCGAGTGTCCGTCGTATTCTCAAACGATGATGACTTATTTCTTTGTTTAAATGGGATCACACTAGTGTTTTTTGTATTAAGCGTCATTGCGCTCTCCTGCGGCCATTTTTCTCTCTACTATAACCGCCGATGCCATATGAGCGTAGCCACAATTAGTACAAGAAATTAAAATAGCGGGGAACAGCCTATCTGAGGTAGCTGAATTATTATTCGGATTAAAACCAACCAGAGCATTCATGATACCATCATCAGCTTGATTCACGCTCCAGTCACTTGCACCACACATAGAACATTTATCGAGTTGCCAATTTTTTCTAAAATAGCTAAGCACTTTTTCAGCATTTTCTAGCTTTATTAAGTTTGGATCGTTATCCATAGTAACCTCATAATTCTTTTGTAGTATGTTACCATGTTGAGACATATTTACCTCAAAATTCTGCTTTGTTGAATTATAGCAAACCAAACCGATAAATTCAACTACAAATTAAAATAAATTTTTGAAATTATGATACACTTTGCGCCATTTTAATAGCGAGAAACACTATGTTTAGCACCCTCAGTGAACACTTACAAAAAGCCGTCAAACACATACGCGGGCAAGCGCGCATCACCGAAGAAAATATTCAAGAAACGCTGCGCGCGATTCGCTTGAGTTTGTTAGAAGCCGACGTGGCTTTGCCGGTTGCGAAAGCCTTTATCGCGCAGGTGAAAGAAAAAGCTTTAGGCATCGATGTTGCGAAGAGTTTAAATCCCAGCCAAGCGTTTATAAAAGTTGTTAGCGATGAATTAACGGAATTAATGGGCGCGGAAAATGCCGAGCTTAATTTGCGCACGCAACCGCCAGCGATTATTTTAATGGCCGGTTTGCAAGGTTCGGGTAAAACCACCAGCGTTGGCAAGCTTGCCAAATTTTTGAAAGAAACGAAAAAGAAATCTGTGTTAGTAGCGAGCGCGGATATTTATCGCCCCGCGGCAATTCAACAGTTAGAAACGTTGGCGAAAACTGTAGGCGTGGAATTTTTCCCCAGTCATACCGGTGAAAAGCCGATTGACATTGCCAAAAACGCCATTGATTTAGCGCGCAAAACGGCAATTGATGTAGTGATCATTGATACCGCCGGTCGCTTAGCAATTGATGCGGCGATGATGGATGAAATCAAAGCCTTGCATGCGGCGATTAATCCGATCGAAACTTTATTCGTCGTCGACAGCATGACGGGGCAAGATGCCGCTAACACCGCCAAAGCTTTCAATGATGCTTTACCCTTAACCGGCGTGATTCTGACTAAAACGGATGGCGATGCGCGCGGTGGTGCGGCCTTATCCGTGCGTTTCATTACCGGTAAGCCAATTAAATTTATTGGCGTTGGCGAAAAAACCGATGCACTCGAAGCGTTTTATCCAGATCGCATCGCTTCCCGCATTTTAGGCATGGGCGACATGCTGAGTTTGATTGAAGAAGTGCAGCAAAAAGTCGATAAAGCTGAAGTTGCCAAGATGACGCAAAAATTGCAAAGTGGTAAAGGCTTTACGCTGCAAGATTTTGCCGATCAATTAAAGCAAATGGATAAGCTCGGTGACATGAAAGGCATCCTCAGCAAATTACCTGGAGGAATGGCAGCTTTGCCGCAAGCAGCGCAACAACTCACCAATAATAAAGCGAATAATAAAATGATTGCCATTATCAGTTCGATGACCAAAAAAGAACGCCGTTACCCCGATCTATTAAAAGCCTCGCGCAAATTGCGAGTCGCAAAAGGCTCCGGCACTCAAGTGCAAGATGTGAATCGTTTATTAAAGCAGTTTGAGCAAATGCAGAAAATGATGAAAAAAATTTCCGGCAAAGGCGGCATGCAGAAAATGTTGCGTGGGTTACAAAATATGCAGGGTTTGCAGGGAATGTTAGGACGGTAAATAAATAACGCAGTACTTTTTTATTTTGGCGAAGCACATGCAGTCATTTTGTGCTGAATCTCAGCGACTGTTTTACCACCAAGTTTACCGATGCTCACGGAGCCCATCTGCACCTTCTTGAATACGAAGCATACAAGCATCAATGGCACGCTGCAACTCCGTTCGATTACCTCCGTTATCAATTGCTTGCTGGTAAAGTTCTGCGGCTCTCTGAAACCCTGACAGAGCATGGTCAATACGACCTTGCCTACAAAAATTTATTGCACTCTCATAAAAGATTTTTGCTGTGTATGCAAGCTGTTGATGATAAGGGGTAGCAAAAAATTGCTTTGTCTGCGTTATTATTTCTCGATCCGCAGGGCTTAATTCTTGCAATTTTCTAGGTATGCCATCTTTTGAAAAATATTGCTGCTCAGCGCGCCCTTTTTGAGCTTCCCAATATTCATCATGTTCACTATAAGAGTATCCTAATTGCTCGCCTGGCTGTATGTCGTTCGCAGCTACAAAAGAAATATAAGTTATATCTTCGTAAGCGGTCTTGCAGACTTTCAAATTAGCAAATGCCAACGATAAAGATTGAGACGCACCAGGAAGTTTCGTAAGCATATCTTGTAGAAAACCACCAATCCCTCCTGCATGATAAGCTGATATAACATCTGTATCATTTAACCGGTAGAGATAATGTGTATCGAACTTTTTCGCCTGGTCGTAAGGCATGATTACACCTGCATAAGTACACACTTCTGTACCTTGCCTAATAAGCTGGGTAGCAAAAACACCGTATCCCACCTCTTGATTAATCCAGCGTATTACCAAATAGTTACGCCAATCAACCGGTGGCGTTTTTTGTTGCAAGGGGCGTCCTATGGATGCCGAAGTCGGTCTTGCATCCCAAAGAACTTCCGTCAATTTAAAATCAGCGATGCGACGGTACTTAGAAATTTCTTTTTTAAACTGCGCTTTGGGCATGCGTTCTATAACGGGAGGGGTTGGTAAAGGATTTCTTGCTACCGGAATAACATCGAATTGCTCATCGGGTATTGAACAAGAAAACAAAGGTCGAACGTCTGAAAAAGTAGATCTGTACGTCATAATTAGCCTTCTTCTATTATCATAAAATTGTTGGCCTAATTATACCGCTATTTTGCATGCAGGGCATGATGCCGCCTGGTTTATTAGCTAACAAATTCTAAGAATTTATTTAGCAACAAACTGTGATATTTATCACGATGTGTTAATAATAATAAATCGCGTTGGCAAATTAATTTGCCAACTTTTAGTCGCACTAAACTTTTATTTTGCAATTCTTGTTGCACGACGTGGCTCGATAAGCAACTGACGTAATTGCCGCTTAATAACACTTGTTTGATCGCCTCCGTGCTAGGTAAAGTTAATTTAACATCCAGTGGCGAGAGCGCTTTAGCCATGGTGGCTTCAAAAATGCTGCGCGTGCCGGAGCCTTTCTCTCGCAATACCCAGTTTGCGGTTTGTAAATCTTTTATGCTTAAGCGTTTTTTCTTGGCAAAAGGATGTTTGCCACCTGTCACTAAAATAAGCTCGTCTTGTTGCCAAATATTTTGCTCTAAATCATTGGCATCACATTTTCCTTCGATAAAGCCAACATCTAAGTTCATTTTTTGTAATTGGTTGATAATGTAATGGCTGTTATTAATTTCCAGCTCAATGTTCACTTTGGGATAACGTTGCATAAAGTTTGCAATTAAAGCGGGTAGTAAATAATTGCCAATGGTGGTGCTGGCACCTATTTTTAATTTGCCGCTTAACACGCCGGCTTTGGTTTTTAATGTGTCTTCAAATTCTTCCGCTTGGCGTAATAAATTTTGTGCCTTGCTTAAAGCTAATTCTCCCGCATCGGTTAACAATAATTTTTTAGCTTTGCGCGTAAATAACGATTTGTTTAACTGGTTCTCTAATTCAGCCAAAGCCATGCTAACGGCTGATTGCGAAAGAAATAATTTTGCAGCCGCTTGCGTGACATTGCCTTGTTCGGCAATGGCGCAGAAGATGGATAGTTGACGAAGTGAGAATTTCATAAAGGGTTCTCTGTAATAAATCGTTATTCCTGCTCAAGCGGGAGTAGGTCGGTTTACGAGAGCTTGGGCGTAAGCCTAAGCGAACAAGCCGACATCATGTTTGGGCTGTCGGCTTGTTCGATTGCTTCGCAATCTCTCGTAAGCCGACCTACGTCTTAATAATCAAAAAAACTGATAATAGATATAATTATAATCAATTTTACTAATAATTCAAAATACTTTAAACTGCACTCTGATGCTGGCGATTGTCATTCCCGCTTTCGCGGGGATGACGATTAATTCAACAAGAGGAAATCCATCATGTCAATCACCCCTTTTTCACAACTAAACCACCCGCGCGAACTATTTCGCCAATTTACCCCCAATTGGTTTGCCGTCAACATGGGCACCGGCGTTGTGATGCTGATTTTGCCGCATGTATGGGCAGCCAGTTGGGCCATGGATGTATCCAAAGTTTTATTCTTTATCAATGTAATTTTATTTATTTTTTTCTGTATTTTATTAGCAGGGCGCATTGTATTTTTCCCCAAAACATTGAAACCTTTATTTGAACACAGTATCCAACCGATGGCGTTTGGCTGTATGCCGATGGGATTGGCAACCATTATTAATGGCTGTATTTTGTTTTATGGTGCTATTCAGTTATCGCATATATTGTGGTGGATTGATTGTTTGTTATCGGTGCTCTTTGTATTTGTCGTGCCGTATTTTATGTTCACTAAACATGATCACAAAGCTGAAACCATGTCCGCAGTGTGGTTGTTACCGATTGTGCCGAGCGAAGTGGCCTCTTGCACTGGCGCTTTTTTAGTGCCGCATTTGCCAGTGCATGATGGATTATTAGTGTTATTCACCAGTTATGGTTTATGGGCCATCTCAGTATTTTTAGCCGCAGGCATTGTGATTAATTTTA
>Ga0206831_1030_pt1 | contig 58037 bp, 50 predicted proteins | sample Alteio_BWOrgCont_73_FD_152876 | JGI IMG/M metagenome (GOLD analysis project Ga0206831, IMG submission 152876) | Enriched cells from forest soil in Barre Woods Harvard Forest LTER site, Petersham, Massachusetts, United States -... | ecosystem: Environmental > Terrestrial > Soil > Temperate forest >...
GTGCGAACGGAGGGCAAGGAGAAGCAATTCGGTTCGATTCTTCCGCATGCGGTGCGCGAGTTCGCGAGCCAGGAGTTCGAGTGGCGGTTGCATCGGGAAATGTATCTGCGCGAGATCGACGTAGTGCAGCTCGAATACACGACGCTGAGCCAATATGGAGGGAATTACCGGCAACTGGCGTGCGTTCTGTTCGAGCACGACATCTATTTTCAATCGATCGCGCGGGGCGTGGCGAGCATGCGCGGGCTTTTGGACACGGCCAAGGCGTCCTACGAGTATTTGCGCGCGCTGCGGTACGAATTGCGGATGTTGCCGAGGTTCGATCGGGTGCAGGTCTGCAGTCCGGACAATGGCGATTATCTGCTATCGTTCTTGCCGCGGCTGCGCGGCCGGATTGATGACAATCGCGCGGGAATCGCGACGTCGCGCTACGAATTTCGCGCCGCAGGACGCGAGCCGGAAACGATGCTGTTCCTCGGGAGCTTTCGTCACCTTCCGAATCAGGAAGGGCTCAATTGGTTCACGCGGAACGTGCTGCCGGCCGTGCTTGAACGGAAGAAAAATGCCCGGCTGATCATTGTGGGCTCGGAGCCGCCGCCTGCGCATTCACTGCCGCACCTGCCCGAGAATATCGAGCTGCGTGGATTTGTGGAGGACGTGCGAGAGCCGTTGGGGCGCTATGCGGTGTTCGTGTGTCGGATTCTGAGCGGTTCGGGAATGCGGGTGAAGTTGTTGGAGGCGTTTGCCGCGGGCATTCCAGTGGTTTCGACTCCGCTGGGCGCCGAGGGGTTGACGGGCCATGACGGAGAGATTTGCTCGCTGGCCGCCGATCCTTTGGAATTCGCGCAAAAGATCGTGGAGCTTTTTGACGATTGCGAGAAAGCACGGGAGTTGGCATGCCGCGCGCGGGAGCGGGTCGTGGCGACGCGAGATATGCGGGTGCTGACGGAGCGATTGGTGGAGAGCTATCGTGAGGTGGTGCGGGAGAAGCGTGAAACCTTTTCGGCCACAGATGGACACAGATGAACGCCGATAAGACAAGGAGGTGAGCGGTGTGTTTTTCAGCGACAGCGAACTTTGTTGGAAGCGCGGGTTTGGCAGCCATCGGTGTCGTCACATTGACGAAGGTGAAGCATCGGCGTGAACTGCTTTTTGCGACCCTGCCCGTATTATTCGCCGTCCATCAATTCATCGAGGGGTTCGTCTGGCTCGGATTGGACGGGATTCTCTCGCCTAAGGTGGCGCACGATATGGGCGCGGCGTTTATGCTGTATGCGCAGGGGCTGCTCCCCTTCCTGCTGCCGCTCAGCGTGTTCCTGTTCGAGGCTGACGCGCCGAGCCGCAAGCGTATGCGTCCGTTCCTTGTGATCGGCGGGGCAACGACGCTTTATATATTGTGGGCGTTAACCGCGTACCCGCTTGAATTGTACGTCAAGGGCGACAGTATCGTGTACATCAATCAAGCCACCAACAATACGGCGGTTGCGGTGCTGTATGTGATCGCAACGTGCGGTTCGCTCTTCTTCTCGAAGATCAGGATGATGGTAATTTTCGGAGCCGCAAACTTAGTCATTCTCCTGGTTGTAATGGAGTTCAAGCGATACGCGTTCACCTCGCTGTGGTGCGCGTACGCGGCGATCGCGAGTCTGATTATTCTGGTGTACTTCTGGAGAAGTATGGAAGAGCGGCCGTTCGTTTACGCGTAATCTTATTCGGCGGCGGGTTTCTTTTCGGTCAAGTCTTCTTGCAGGTGCTTCACTACTCGCTCGGCTGTTTTGGTCAATTCGCGCGAGGTGTTGTTCTTGGGGGGCTCGTAGATCGACCAAACCACGGTGCGGTTGCCCCGGCTGACGATGAAGATGTTGCCCTTGCCATGACCCATGGTAGGCGGGCGGGCGCCCCCGGTGAGATCCACTCCCGCCAGTTTGTCGCTGTTGAGTTCCCGGGCGGACTTGGGGCTTTCGCTCTTTGGGGAATCGGTGGTTGAATCGGCGGCAGACTTGGTTTCTTTCGGCGGAGTGGGCGGAGGATACAGAAGGTCGAACTTACTCTCAAACGACTCACCCACGCGATCGGTGATAATGGCGTCGGCTTTCTTGGGGTCCGTAACCACTTCAAAGACGCCGGCCTTGGCAAGCTGGCTGGCCAGGAATTGATCCAAGTTAGCGCTCATGGCCAGTATGTAAACGCGCTTCACGTCGCGGAGCTGAGGATTCACGCTCGAAAAGGCAGCAGCAGCTAGGACGATCCAAGCACAAAACAACTTCATGAGAATATGGTACCAGCGCCAGCGCAGTGGTTCACTATAAGTTTACAAGCCAACAGTGTACAAGTCGCAACGGATCACGGTTATCACCCCCTGTCTGAACGAGGAGCAAGGGATCGCAGGGGTATTACGCCGCATGCCGGAATTCGTGGACCAGGTGATTGTCGTGGACAACGGATCGACGGACCGGACGTCGGAGGTGGCGCGATCCTTCGGCGCGGAAGTGATCCGCGAGCCGGTGCGCGGGTACGGACGGAGTTACAAGCGCGGCTTTGCGTCGGCGACAGGCGACATCATCATTACTCTGGACGGCGATCACAGCTATCCGCCGGATGCCATCTCGTACCTCTTGGAAGCGCTGCTGCATCTTGATGTCGATTTCTTAAATGCGTCGCGCTTTCCGGTGCGCGATTCGAGCGCGATGAGCATGAAGCACCGGTTGGGCAACTGGATTTTGTCGCTGGCGATGTCGCTACTGTATTTCCGCTGGGTGCGCGATTCGCAATCGGGCATGTGGGTTTTCCGGCGCTCTATTCTGAACGACATTTGTCTGGTATCCGACGGTATGGCGTTTTCCGAGGAGATCAAGATCGAAGCGCTGAAGAGCCCGCGCATACGGTTCGCGGAAATCTCGATTCTGTATTCGTCGCGGTTGGGCGAGATCAAGCTAAATCCGTGGCGCGACGGCTTTTATAACCTTTACTTCCTGGTGAAGAAACGGTTCTCGGGAAGGCGGGGGAAGTGACGCAGTGGTAGCAACGGCTCGGGTCGCGATTGTGATTCCCACCTGGAACAGGTCGTCGTTATTGGCGCGGGTGCTGGCTGATCTCGGACGGCAAACCTATCCGATTGAGCGAGTGATCGTGGTGGACAACGGCTCGACCGACGATTCGGCGGCAGTGGCCAGGAGCGCCGGAGCCGAAATCATCGCGCTGGGGGTGAACGCGGGGTTCGCGGCGGCGGTGAATCGGGGGATTCGAGAGGCAGATGCCGCGGAATGGATCGCGGTATTGAATAACGACGTTACTTTGGAGCCGGACTGGCTGGCGCAGGTAATGGCGAGAGTAGGCGATGCGTGGTTTGCGACGGGTAAGTTACTGGACGCTGGCGCTCACGAGCGGATCGACGGAACCTTTGACGAATTGTGCCGGGGGGGTTGTCCGTGGAGATGCGGCCATGGCCGTCTTGACTCCGAGCTTTGGAACCACCCGAGAAGCATTCAATTACCGCCGTTCACGGCAGCCATTTTTCGTAGTGACTTATTCCAGCGAGTGGGGTTACTGGATGAGCAGTTCGAAAGTTACTTGGAGGACGTAGATTTCGGCCTGCGTTGCGCTGCCTTGGGCCTAAGTGGGTTGTATGTGCCGGAAGCAGTCGCGTATCACGCCGGCAGCGCGACGCTGGGGCGGTGGCACCGGGAAACGGTGCGGATGTTGGCGCGAAATCAATTACTTCTGGTGGCGAAACACTATCCGCCGGATTGGATCAAACGCTATGGCAGGTGCGTCTTAGTCGCTCAAATCTTATGGGGATTAGTCGCTCTTCGCCACGGAGCTTTTCTAAGCTACCTGGCGGGCAAGATCGAAGGGATGCGCGCCTTTCGGGCGGCCCGGGGAAAGCACTGCGTCAATTTTCCTTCCATCATCGAATTTCCTGCCATCGTCGAAAGAAGCGAACGGCAAATCCACGAACTGCAGAGCTTGACGGGTTTCGATCTGTATTGGCGGTTGTATTTTGCCCTGACATGAAGCTCACCGGCGTCGTGGTGGTCACTTACAATTCGGCGGAAGTGATCGAACGATGCCTGGACTCCTGCGGCGACTTACCGGTGGTGGTTATCGACAATGCGTCCGGGGACGGCACGCCGGAGCTGGTGCGCGGGCGAGGTTCCGTTGTCCTGATAGCCAATGCGGATAACCATGGATTCGCGGGCGCGGTGAATCAAGGGGTGGCGGCGCTGGACACCGAGTTAATCCTGCTGCTGAATCCAGACGCTGAATTGACCTCGCCGGTGGACGAACTGGAGCAGGCTTGCAGCCAGGCTGGAACCGGATTAGCGGCGGGGAAACTGGTGGACGAAGCGGGCCACGTCCAGCGAGGCTTCACTCTCCGACGGCTTCCAACGCCGCTCACGTTGGTGTGGGAAGTGCTGGGGATCAATCGCGTTTTTTATTCCAATCCCGTGAATCGGCGATATCGCTGTCTGGATTTTGATCTGGATAAGCCGGGCGAAGCCGAGCAACCACCGGGAGCTTTTCTGATGTTTCGCCGGGAAGTGTGGCAGCGGCTGGGCGGTTTTGACACACAGTTTCATCCGCTCTGGTTTGAAGACGTGGATTTCTGCAAGAGGGCGAGCGATTTGGGCCTTAAGATACGCTACGTGCCGCAAGTTACGGCGCGGCACCAGGGTGGCCACAGCATTGCAGGGCTGGAGTGGTCGTGCCGCGAGGTCTATTGGTATGTTAGCCTTCTAAGGTACGCCTCGAAGCACTTTCACCCCGGATACCGCCGGGTGACTGCGGCAGTAATGCTCGGTTCCATGTTTCGAACGGCCGTTGAGATCGTGCGGCGGCGCAGTTTCAGGCCAATTGGAGTATACGGAAAAATAAGTCTGCTCGCGGGACGTAGTCTATTCTCCGGCCGTGTCGGGGAACTAAGCCTTTTGAGCAATTGCAGCAAAGCAACACAGCAGCGCGAACAGTTGTAAAAATACAAAAGAATAGAGACACGACCCATTCATGTCCTGTAACGATCGGGTTTCAGTCACAATCGTCACATTTAACAGCGGTCGATTTATTAAACGGTGCCTGGAATCGGTTTTAGCGCAGCGTTATCCCAACCAAGAAATTATCGTCATCGATAACGCGTCGACGGACGGGACGGTGGACATCCTGGAGCAGTTCGTGGATCGCTGCCGGGTGGTCTACAACGATGAAAACATCGGATTTGCGGCGGCGCAGAATCAGGCGATCTCGATCAGCACCGGGGAGTGGGTGCTTACCTTAAATCCGGACGTTCTGCTGTTGCCGAACTTTATTCAGGCGCTGGCGGACGCGGGGCAGATCGATCCAAAGGTCGGCACGGTGTGCGGGAAGTTACTAACTATCCGGGCAACTTTTGATCTGCCGGATAAACCGCTAGTGGATTCCACCGGGATTTACTTCACCCCGATGCTGCGCCATTTGGACCGCGGGAGCCAGGAGATAGACAACGGGCACTATCTGAACCACGAATTTGTTTTCGGCGCCACTGCGGCCGCGGCTTTGTACCGGCGCACGATGATCGAGGACATTGCGGTGGACGAGGAGTTCTTCGATCCCGATTTTTTCGTATACCGCGAGGACGCCGACGTAGCCTGGCGGGCGCAACTGCTCGGCTGGCGCTGCATTTATACGCCGCACGCTCGTGGTTATCACGTGCGCAACGTTCTGCCGGGCAACCGGCGGGCGCTGCCATCGGCGATCAATATGCACTCGGTGAAGAACCGCTTCCTGATGCGCATGAAAAACATGACGGGCGATCTGTACCGCAGGAACTGGATCTCCATCACGGGGCGCGACTTGGTGGTGATTTCCTGCTGTCTGGTGCGCGAGCAAAGTTCGCTGAAAGCCTTTTGGTACATCGCCAGGAACTGGAAGCGCGTGATGGCTAAGAGGCGCGAGATCATGAGCCGCAAGCGCGTGGATGACGAATACATCGCGCATTGGTTCAGCTACCATCCGGTGAGCGCGCCGGCCAAGAGCAAACCGTCGGCCCGTACTTTGGCGCGTTCCAAGGCGGGGGGACGCTGATTCGTGGTCATTCAGCCACAGATAAACACAGATGAACACGGATTCTGAAATCTGAGTTTATCCATGTTAATCTGCGGCTGATAAGAGACTTGAGGAAGCAAGCGCAGCGCATCGCGATTCTCGGCACCCGAGGCATTCCGGCACACTATGGCGGGTTTGAGACGTTTGCCGAAGAGCTTTCCACTCGTCTGGCAGCGCGCGGACATGCGGTTACGGTGTATTGCCGGGAGCGCTACTCCGAGCCCGAGTACCGGGGCGTGTTTCTGGTGTATCTCGGGACCTGGCGTCACAAATACTTCGACACCATCGTCCACACGTTTCTTTCCACGCTGCACCTGATCGCTCACCGGCCGGACGTGGCTTTGTATTGCAACGGAGCGAATGCGATCTTCACGGCGCTGCCGCGGGCGGCGGGCGTTCCAACCGCGCTGAACGTGGACGGGCTGGAGCGCAAGCGCAAGAAGTGGAATCATCTGGCGAAGGCCTGGTACGCGATTTCGGAGTGGCTGGCGACATTTTGCCCGAGCGTGGTGGTGACCGACGCGCGGAGTATCGCCCAATATTATCTGGAGCGCTACGGGAAGCAGACCGAGTTTATTCCCTACGGGGCCGAGACCGGCAAGGTGGCGGCGGATGGGGTTTTAAGCCAGCTCGGCCTGGACGCGAGCCGCTATTTTCTGTATGTGAGCCGGATGGAGCCGGAGAACAATGCGCTGGCGGTGAGGGAAGCGTTCGAGAGGGTGAGCGGACCGGTGCGGCTGGCATTGGTGGGCGACGCTCCGTACGCGGCGGAGTACATCCAGAAGGTGCGCGCGACACAAGATCCGCGGGTGGTGATGCCGGGAGCGATTTATGGCGCAGGATATCACGAGCTGCTGTCCAACTGCCTGGCATACATCCATGCAACCGAGGTGGGCGGCACGCATCCGGCGCTGATCGAGGCGATGGGGCGCGGGGCGCTGGTGTTGTACCTGAACACGCCGGAGAACGCCGAAGTGGCGGGAGGGGCGGGGATCGCGTTCGAGGTCGACAATCTGGAGCAGAAGCTCGGTGAAGTGCTGGGAATGAGTGCTGGAGAGCGCACGGAATGGGGCCGGAGGGCGGCCGAGCGCGTGGCCGAGCGATACGGATGGGAAGCCGTGACGGACCACTATGAAACGTTGCTGACCGGCCTTCTGGGCGGAAATCAGCAGTAGGGCTCAGACTTCACGGACTTTATCCGAAGAGGCCAGTATGGGCCTTCGCCTGGCTTGCGCGTTCACACTCCTGTTGGGGACATTCCTGGCGGCGGGCGGCGGGGTTGCCGTGGCCGCGGAGCCTGGGGACGAGAAGGATCAAGTGATCCAAAAGCTGCTGGAGCGGGTGGAAGCTCTGGAGCAGCAGGTGGCGGCGCTGGAACAGGCGCGCGCTCCGCAGTCGGTACCATCAGCAATTGCCATCGCGAAGGAGCCGGCACAGCCGTCACTTGCCCAGCAGCCCACGCGCGACGATGACGCGACGCAACCGGATCTTGGCAGCCGATTCAACTTTCATGGCTACGCTGATGCGGGGTTCCAGCGAGACGTGGATGGGGACACCAAGAAGTTCGAGCAGGGCGAGATCGATCTGTTCGCCACCGAGCAGCTGTCGCCGCGTTTGACAGCGCTGATGGAGGTAGCGCTCGAAACCGACAGCGAGTCGCTGGCTAACGACGTTCAGGTAAATGTGGAGAGGCTGCTGCTGCAGTATAGGCGAAACGCTTTCTTCAACGTGGATATCGGCTCCTATCGGACCGCGCTTGGATATTACAGCACCGCCTATCTGCGCGGCGCGTGGTTACAAACCGCTATCAGCCGTCCGAAGATGTTTACCTTCGAAGACCAGGGAGGGTTCCTCCCGCTGCACGCGGTGGGAGTCAGCGTCAACGGAAGAGTACCGTCCGGGAGCCTGAATCTGCATTACTTGCTGGAAGCGGGCAGTTCCAGGAACTATGGAAATACGGTGGGGCTCGGTCTGGAATCGTCGTTCAACCGCGCAACCAATCTGGCAATGTACTCCCAACCGTCGGCTGTTCCGGGGCTGGAGGTCGGATTTTCGGCTTATCACGACCTGTTCTCGCCAGCCGCCAACTTCCGCTTGGACCGTTCGGTGTGGATGATTCATTTCGTCTATGTGCGAGGGCGGGTGGAGTTCCTGAACGAAGGGATGAGGATTGGACTGAGCGATGGATCCTTAGGATCAGGAACGGGTTTGGGATTCTATAGCCAGATCGCGTACCGTGTGGGGTCGTCATGGAAGCCGTACGGTCGCGTGGAATATCTCAACGCGTATGGGATTGGGGCGATCAACACAGCGGCATCCCGCGCGTATGAACCCTGGAAAACCGTGTATACCGGCGGCGTTCGGGACGATTTGACCGAGAGCGTCGCGGTGAAGTTTGAAGTAGGGCGGGAGACGGATTATCTGCGGCCCAGCTATATAACCGAGGCCGTGCAGCTGGCATTCACTTTTTGATCTATGGGGCGGATACTTCCATTGATCACGGCTCTGCTAGCAGCGTCCACGCTTGATCACGCGGCCGAGCCGGCCCCGGTCTTCGCGGCGGTGGTGCATCCGTCCAATCCGACGCACAATCTGCAGTTCCACGATCTGCTCTCGATGTTTGAAGGCGGGAGCCGTCAATGGCCCAATAGCTCCGGAGTCGTATTGGTGGAGCGCGACGCGGGGTCGGCGCCGTTCCGCTACTTAATGGGGCGCTTACTGAACACGACGCCTGGGGGGTATAAACGGAGTTTGCAAAACATCGAGTACCGCGGTGAAGCGCCGGTTTCCATCAAGACCTTGAACAGCGATGCGGCGGCTTGCCAGTTTGTGTTCAACGTGCCATTGGCTATCGCGATTGTGGAGGCGGGGTCGCTGGCGTCGCCGGCTTGCAGTTCAGTCCGGGTGTTGCGGATTGATGGCAAGCTACCGGGCGAAGAAGGCTACCGGCTGAAATGAGCCTCTGGTTCCGAAGGGTGTTCGTGGCCGCGATCGTTCTGAGCGCGATCCTGGGTTCGTTTCTTGGAACGCGCGGGCTAAACCAGGCGGTGATCAGCACGCGGGACTTGTATCGAGTGGACACAGCCGGCTCGCAGATGGAAAGCGATCTGGAGTTTGAAACGCAGGAAAGCCGGCGGGCTTTTCTATATGCTCTGGCCGTAACGGATCCCAACGACCAACTGCCGTATGTAGTGGCGGCGCGCCAAGCGAGCCAACGCGTGGATCAGGCGCTACACAGGCTGCGAGCACTGGGTGTCCCGGAGATCTCCACCGACGTGGAAAACTTCGAGCGCACGTGGACCAAATACGACCAGGCGCGCGACGAGATCATGGCGCTGATTCTGGAGGGACGCTCGAGGGAAGCCTTGCGGGTGGAATCCGAGCGTGGACAGCCCGCGTTCGCGGCGGCGCTCGGGAGCTTACACGCACTCAAGGCCAGGCTAGGAGTTCGCGCCAAGACCGACTCGCTGCGGGTGAACGCGACGTTGCTGCGCAGCATCGTTGGACTGGCGGCGTTTGTTCTTTCCACGCTGCTGATTCTCGGGCTGCTGATTAAGGCGAACCGTTCGCGGCGGCAAGCGCTGGAATCGCTGCATGCGACCAATGCGGCTTTGGACGCGGCGCGAGAGATCGCGGGGGAGCGCGCTTCGATCCTGGAGATGGTGAGTACGCGCGAGGCGCTGTCGCGGACGCTGGAAAGAATCGTTGCGCTGGCGTCGCGCAGCCATTTGGAAGCTGGAGCGGCGGTGTGGACGGGGAACGCGGGCGAAACGCATTTTCAGGTGGCCGCGAATTTACCCCACGAGCTGTCGGAAGCTCTGAACCTGCATCCGGCCCCCAGCCGGGGCTTGGCCGCGTCATTCGGTTATGAGGCGAGCCCGGCGAAAGAACTGCGGGAAGCTTCGGGCGAGCGGATCGGAATGCTGCAAATGTTCGCGCCGGCCGGGCTAGGGATCGCGTGGCAAGCCATGCTGGATCAAATGGCGCAACTGGCCGAGGTGGCGATCGAGAATTCCCTGCTCTATGAGCGGCTGGCGTTTCAGGCACAGCACGACACGCTCACCGGATTACCCAACCGGCTGCTCTTTCAAGATCGGGTACAACAGGCCACTCGGGCGTCCCAGCGCCACGGTAAGAAGGCGGCAGTGATCTGGATCGATCTGGACAAATACAAACAGATCAACGATACGCTAGGGCATCGGGCGGGCGACGAGGTGCTTTGCGAAGTGGCGCGGCGCCTGCAAAACGGTCTACGGCAAAGCGATTCAGTGGCGCGCGTGGGCGGCGACGAATTCACGGTCCTGGCGCCGGAGCTAGCTCAGCCTGAGGATGCCGAGCGCGTGGCGGCGACCATCCTCTCCGCGCTTACACTTCCATTCCAGCTCGCGACAAACCAAATTGCCATCACCGCCAGCCTGGGCATCAGCATGTTCCCCGAGCATGGCGAAGATCCGATCACGCTGCTGCGCAATGCGGACATGGCGATGTACAGCGCCAAGCGAGAGGGCGGAGGCACGTTTCGGATGTTCCGCTCGGCTCTGAGCGACTCGATGCAGCGCCGGGCGTTGCTCGAGCGGGAGTTAAAGACGGCAATGGAACGCAACGAGCTGCATATCGAATATCAGCCGCTACTCGACCGGACGGGGCGCCTGGACGGCGTAGAAGCATTGTTGCGATGGAACAATCCCGAGGCTGGCCGGGTATCGCCAGCGGAGTTTATTCCGATCGCCGAAGAAATCGGACTGATAGCGTCCATTGGGGAGTGGGTGACTCAAACGGCCTGTCGGCACGCCGCGCGGTGGCTACAACTGGGATACAACGTGCCACGCATCGCTGTGAATGTATCTGCTCTGCAATTCGCGGGCGGAAAATTCGCCGCGCTGGTGGAACGCATATTGCGGGAGTGCGGGCTGCCTCCCAGACGCCTGGAACTGGAGATCACGGAAACCGCGCTCATGGACAACCTGGCCGGGGTTGTCGAACAGATCGAGCTGTTGCGGCAGGTAGGCGTGCGGTTTGCGATTGACGATTTCGGCACCGGCTACTCGTCGCTCAGCCACCTTCAGAGTCTTCCGGTGGACTGCGTCAAGATCGATCGCTCCTTCATCAAGGACCTCCAGCCAGGAGCCGCGGGATGCACGACGCTAGTGCGCGGAATTATCGCGCTGGCCCACAATCTGGGCCTCCAGGTGGTAGCGGAAGGGGTGGAAACAGCGCAGCAACTAGCGTTGCTCAACACACTAGGCTGCGACGTCAACCAGGGTTTCTTCCTGCATCGGCCCATGTCCGTCGAGGCGCTCGAAGAACTGCTGTGCGCAAAACATCCTCTCGCGGAGCTTGCGAAGGATCTTCCGGAGATCGAACTAACACATAGCGGGGCGTGACACCCGTGGGCCTTCACTGGCGTGGGCCTTACCATGGAAGCATGGGCCCATTCGCCTTCAGATCATGGGTGGAAATCTCCCTCAAACAAATTGCCGAAAACTTTCGCGCGATCCTTCAGGTGGTGGGCCCTGACGTGGAAGTGATGCCGGTGGTGAAAGCTGATGCTTACCGGCACGGAGCGGTGGAGGTTTCCCGCGCGCTCGCGGCCGCCGGCGCCAGATGGCTGGCGGTGAGCAACGTGGAGGAAGGCGCCATCCTGCGGGACCGCGGCATTACGATGCGCATTCTGGTGATGGCCGATTTCCTGCCGGCCGAGCGCGCGGGCCTGGTGGAATATAACCTGACGCCGGTACTTCATTCGCTCCCCGACATCGCGGAGTGGGACCGGCTGTCGGCCGGGTCCAACGGGGAGCCGCGCGATTATCACCTGAAAATCGATAGCGGCATGGGCCGGCTGGGAACGCGCGCCTCCGCTGCGGAGATCCTGGAAGCAGTCGGCGCAGCCAAGCACGCACGTTTGGAAGGCCTGATGACACATTTCGCGTCGTCCGCCAACTACGCGAGCACGCAAACCGACGAACAGTTGCGCACGTTTGAAACGATCTGCTCGGAACTGGCGCGCGGGGGCGTGCATCCGCCCATCCTGCACTCGTCCAGCAGCACGCCAGTTGCGTATGGACGGCGCGGAGCATGGCAACGCATGGTCCGGCCAGGCCACGCGGTGTACGGTTACATTTCACAAATCGCCAAGGGCCCTGCGCCTCCGTGCCTGCTGGAAGTTCGCCCGGCGCTGACATGGAAGACCTCCGTGCTGACGGTGAAGGATCTGCCGGCCGGCGCGCTGGTTGGATATGGCGGCATACATCGAACAACTCACCCGGCGCGCATCGCGGTATTAGCGGCCGGCTACGCCGACGGCATTCCGCACCGGCTTTCCAACAAAGGCCGGGTGATCGCGAAGGGCCACTGGGCGCCCATCATCGGCGCCGTGTCGATGGACGTAACCACGATCGACATCACGCACTGCCCGCCGCTCGAGCCGGGCGACGCGGTTACTCTGCTCGGATCAGAAGGCGATATATCGGTTGACGCGCAACAGATGGCGCGTGTTGCTGGAACGATCTCCTACAGTGTATTGTGCGGGATTCACGCGCGGGTGAAGAGGATCTACGTCGACGAGTAGGCGCCGCTAGGCAACTCGGCGAATCACGCGGGCGGGAAGAGTGATGATCGACCAAACCAATTCCAGAACGCCGCCGACGGCGATCCCGATGATACGGAAGGGAAGCAGGATCAGCCAGACGATGGGATAGAGGAACAGGGCCAGCAATGCCAGGGGCCAGCACAAGACGAATAGGATGCACCACAGAATAAAGCCCAGCATGAGTCTCTCCTCAACAACAGGGTACGCAAAACGGCCGGACGATGTTCCCGAGGCCGGGGCAGTCCTGTCCAGGTCGGGCAAAAGGGGGATGGAGCGGGAGACCGGATTCGAACCGGCGACATCGACCTTGGCAAGGTCGCACTCTACCAGCTGAGTTACTCCCGCAAACGACCTTAATTGTCGCGCGCCGCGTGCGATTGTGTCAAACGCTGCACGCGACCTTGTTGCCTTCGAGAGAACCCTCCGGCAAACTAGAGTTTACAAAACGTTCACACTTGCATCGACGGGATATTCCCAACATTTGGAAGACATATGTTTCAGCTAACTTATTGAAATAACAGCTAGAAAAAATAGTCACAGGCTGAGGTCGGGTGTGCTAGACTGGCTTGTCCTTAAGGGAAAAAGAAGACGGTTTCCAAGAGGAGCGTTCGACACGGTGATAGTCGAGCGGTTCTCAAACAGAATAGAAACAACTTGAATTATAGCTTTTCCACAATCTGTGGAAAACTTGTGCAAAAACTGCGCGGATTGCGACGGAAGAATGAATACGTGGGATCGGATTAAGAATCAAATTTCGAGCAAGATTAGCACGGATGCCTTTAACAACTGGCTTTCGAGATCGGTTTTCGTCAAGAGCGAGGGCGATCGATTGTGGGTAGCGGTTCCAGACACAGCCACACGCGATTGGATTCAGCAGGAGTATTCAGCCGAGATCTGGTCCGCGGTTCGCGACCTGAGTTTGTCGTTACGTGAGATCGTGTATGAGATTCAAGGATCGGTGCAAACAACCGGCGGCAGAGGCTTCGACGACAAGAGTGAAATTGTATTCTCACCCTCCATCATTCTGAACCCGAGGTTCACGTTTGACAGCTTTGTAGTGGGCTCGTGCAACCAATTTGCGCATGCGGCCGCGCGGGCGGTAGTGACGAATCCATCGCGCTCCTACAATCCGCTGTTCATTTACGGCGGAGTGGGGATGGGAAAGACGCACTTGATGCATGCCATCGGAAAATCGCTAGCGGATCAACACGCCAGCATGCGGATTATCTATACTTCCAGCGAACGCTTCATGAACGAGATGATCACCTGCATCAAGAACGACCGGATGCAGCTCTTCCAGCGGCACTATCGCTCGGCGGATGCATTGCTGGTGGACGACATCCAAATTCTGGCCGGCAAGGAACGGACTATGGAAGAATTCTTTCACACCTTCAATGAACTATTCGAGCACGAGAAGCAGATCGTGATTTCGAGCGACACGCCGCCCAAGAACACGCCGGGACTGGTGGAGCGGCTACGGTCGCGCTTTGAATGGGGCTTGATGGTGGACGTGCAACCGCCCGATCTGGAAACCAAGATGGCGATACTCGATAAGAAAGCGGAAGCCGAAGGGATCACGCTGCCGGAGGAAGTGCGTATTTTCATCGCAACAAAAACGAAGTCGAATGTTCGTGAGTTGGAGGGAGCGCTGGTAAAGCTGGTGGCTTATTCATCCGTCACCGGGTCGCCGATATCACTACCCATGGCCCAGCAGGTTTTGAAACACCTGACAGCCGGCGGGGAACGCAGGATCACCATCGAATCGATCGTGAAAGCAGTGGGCGACAAGTTCTCGCTTCAGCCATCTCAACTGAAGCAGAAAACCAATGAGCAGAAGATCGTCCACCCGCGGCAGATCGCGATGTATCTAGCGAAAGAGCTGACTTCGGCTTCGCTACCCGAGATTGGGCGGGCTTTCGGCGGGAAGCACCATACCACCGTGCTTCACTCCATCAACAAGATTGACAAGCTGCGGCAGCGGGACCAAGATTTGAACAGTCTCATCCACACGCTAGTCGATTCAATCCATTAGGGTTAGGATTGTTTTCCACAGAGACTGATGGATTGGACCTGTGAAGCGCGTGGAAGACGGCCGGAGGGGGCAGAACTTGCGCTGTTTCCGACCTTGCAATCCACAACTTCCAGTGGCAGGAAGTTTCTGAATTTTGTATAATTTAGAGAGAAATCAACATTTCAACAGACCCTACGAATACGGTTCTAAATTGATGACTCTCTGGACAGAGTCATAGAGCTACTCAAAAAGCTGGCATTTGGCACGAGGACTGAGCAAGGAAGACCACCGAGGAAACCATGGAGTTCACAGTCAGCAAGTCGGATTTGGTAAGGGAACTGAACTTTTCGCAGGGTGTGGTAGAGAAGAAAACGACCATACCGATCCTTTCGAATGTGCTGGTAGAAGCGACCGGGGACCGGATCAATTTGACGGCGACGGATCTGGAGTTAGGGATCCGGTCGTCCTGTCCCGCTCGAGTGAAAAAGCAGGGCGCCGGGACGATTCCCGCCAAGCGGCTGCTGGATTATGTGCGGTTGCTGCCGGACGCCGATTTGGAAGTGAAGCTCCAGGACAATCAATGGGCAAGCCTGGTGTGCGGGCGTTCGCGGACGCGCATTGCTGGAATGTCGCGCGAGAGTTTTCCCGAGCTGCCGCAGATGCCGGATGTGCTGGCCCAAATTCCCGTGGGTGTACTGGCGTCGATGATCGCGCGAACCATTTTCGCCATTTCGATGGAAGAGTCGAGATTCACGTTGAACGGATCTTTGCTCTTGTTGAAGAGCAATGGGCTCTCGATGGTCGCAACCGACGGACATCGCCTGGCGATGGTGGAGCATCCCGTAGAATTGCCCGGCGTCACCAGCACGTTTCGAGCGCTGCTGCCGCGCAAGGCAATGGGCGAGATTCTGAAGCTGGGACAGGACTCCAGTGCCGACGCCACGCTTTCGTTTTCGGGTGACGACAACCATCTGTTCTTTCAATTTGGCCAGCGGCTGTTGCTGAGCCGGAAGCTGACCGGTAACTTTCCGGATTTTGAGCGCGTGCTTCCCAAGGATCATCCGCATTTTGTCGCGCTGGACCGCGAGGAGCTGCGCAAGTCCATCGAGCGGGTCTCGCAATTTTCCGACGAACGCTCGCGAGCGGTCCGGTTGAGAGTCCAGGAAGGCGAGCTGCACATACATTCGTCATTGTCGGAAACCGGCGAGAGCGAAGACAGCCTGCCTGCCGACTATGACGGAACTCCGGTGGAGATTGGTTTCAACGCCAGCTACCTGCTGGATTTTCTGCGCGCATCGAGCGAAGAGAAAGTCACGTTTCACTTCAAGGATCCGAACAGCGCGGGCGAATTGCGGCCGGGTCCGGTGGTAGATGGCGACCCGGGCTACAAGTATCGCTACGTCGTCATGCCCATGCGCATTTGAAGATCGGGGCGGGCGTAGCAACGTTGAGCAGCAAAGAGGATTGATTTTTACACATGGCAACAAAAGAAATAACTCCGATGGAAGTTTACGATTCCAGCAGCATCAAGGTCCTGGAGGGCCTGGAAGCCGTGCGGTTGCGCCCAGCGATGTACATCGGCTCCACGGGCGAAAACGGCTTGCATCATTTGGTCTACGAGGTAGTCGACAATTCGGTGGACGAGGCCCTGGCCGGACACTGCGATCGGATTGAAGTAACCATCCTCAGCGATAATTCGATAACCGTACAAGACAATGGCCGCGGCATTCCAACCGGCATCATGCCCGACGAGGGAGTATCCGCGGCCGAAGTGGTCATGACCCGCTTGCACGCCGGCGGGAAGTTCGATTCAAAGAGCTACAAAGTATCGGGCGGTTTGCACGGTGTGGGCGTGAGCTGCGTGAACGCGCTCTCTGAGACTCTGCATCTGGAGATCTGGAACGACAAATTTACTTGGGAACAGGATTACGAAAAGGGCGCTCCCAAAGGGCCTCTGACGCAGACTGGAAAGGCCAAGAAAACCGGAACTAAGATCACGTTCAAGCCCGACGTGACGATCATGGACCCGCCCGCTGAGTTCAACTACGACACCCTGGCGCAACGGCTGCGCGAGCTGGCGTTCCTCAACAAAGGCCTCACTATCACGCTGACCGACGAGCGCGTGGACCCGGTGAAGCAGCACGAGTTCCTCTATAGCGGCGGAATTGCCGAGTTCATCAAGCATCTGAATAAGGGCAAGGTAGCGCTGCACGACAAGCCCATCTACATCGAAGGCGAGCGTGATCTGCCGAACGGCGGCGTGCTGACCATGGAAGTAGCGCTGCAATATAACGACGGGTATTCAGAAAGCATTTTCAGTTTCGCGAACAACATCAACACGGTCGACGGCGGCTCACACCTCAGTGGCTTTCGCAGCGCTCTGACGCGAACCATCAATGCCTATGGGCAACAGGCCGGGCTATTCAAAGACGTAAAAGAGAACCTCACGGGCGATGACGTGCGCGAAGGGTTGACCGCGGTCGTAAGCGTTAAGCTGCCGCAGCCACAGTTTGAAGGGCAGACTAAGGGCAAGCTGAACAGCGACATTCAAGGCTACGTGGTCCAGTTGATCAACGAAAAACTGGGCGAGTACTTCGACAAGAACCCGGCCGTGATGCGGAAGATTGTCTCCAAGGCGATCGACGCATCGCGCGCGCGGGAGGCGGCCCGAAAAGCTCGAGATTTGACCCGTCGAAAAGGCGCCATGGATTCCGGAGGGCTGCCGGGCAAGCTGTCGGATTGTCAGGAAAAAGATCCGGAGCGTTGCGAGCTATTCCTGGTGGAGGGCGAATCGGCCGGCGGTACTGCGAAGTCGGGCCGGGACCGGCGCTATCAGGCGATCCTACCGCTCAAGGGCAAAATCCTGAATGTGGAGAAGGCGCGCTACGACAAGATGCTGGGGCACGAAGAAATCCGTTCCATGATTACTGCCATCGGCACCGGAATCGGGTTGACGGATTTTGACGCCGCCAAACTTCGGTATCACAAAGTGATCATCATGACGGACGCGGACGTGGACGGCTCGCACATTCGCACGTTGCTGCTGACGTTCTTCTTCCGGCACATGCAAGAGTTGATCAAGCGCGGGCATGTGTTCATCGCGCAGCCGCCGCTGTACTTGATCAAGAAGGGCAAGACGCAGAAGTACATCAAGGACGATAAGGAATTCACGCGCGAGATCCTGCGGCGCGCGACGGAAAACCTGACGGTAGAGGTGGCCGACGGCACCAAGCTGGAAGGCGCGGAGCTACGTTCGTTCCTGATTTCGCTCGATGAGTTGCAACAGATGTTCCGCCGCATTGAACGGCGCATGCGCGACGCGCGCGTGGTGGAGGTGCTGGCCAACATCGATTACAAGCTGGACAGCAAAGCGGATTTCCAAGAGAAGGCTCATCTGGAGCCAGTGGTGGCGGCATTGACTGCAGCCAAGGTGACGGCTCGGATCGAACGCGAGGAAGAACACGAGGCGTGGAAGGTGATTTATACCGATCCGATGAACGCGGAGCGCGGCATCACGATCGACTTGGTATCGCAGCCTGAGTACCGGCGCATGCGGGCCATTGGGCGCCAAGTATCGAAGTTCAATCGACCTCCGTTCAAGGTGCTGAAGGAAGGGAAAGCCGATGCCGAGACGCGGCCGGGCTGGCGCGAGCTGCTGGACTACGTGAAGAGCGAAGGCATGCGCGAGGTTTCGATCCAGCGCTACAAAGGTCTGGGCGAAATGAATGCCGAGCAATTGTGGGCCACTACGATGAACGCCGAAACGCGCACGCTGCTGAAAGTGGATTTACACGATCTGGCAGAGACCGAGACCATCTTCTCCACGCTGATGGGTGAGGATGTGGAAAGCCGGCGGAAGTTTATTGAGGAGAATGCGCTGGACGTGCGGAATTTGGACGTCTAGCGGTATCGGCGGCGAAATCATTCGATTCTTGCGGTGTTGCCTGCGTATTCGCGAGCCAGGTTTCTCAGCTTTGTAGCGATCTCATCCTCAAGCTTAAGTCGAGACAAATAGCGGTTCAGTTCCCGCTCGGCGGAGCCAACGTCCCCTACTCTTGCGGAGAGGAACGCATACGCAAGAGATAACTGTGTGTACACGTCGAATGGAAAGCAATTCGTATTCTGCTTGCGGACTTCTCGGACAAGAGCCAGCAGTCCTGGCGTTGTCTCGCCGCGCTCCCAGGTCTCCCGGGCTCGTTTGACAGCCTGAGGCATAAAGCGCTTAAGATCATCTTGCAACTGCGCAGCGCCATGAATAAAGGTTAGCCGCGGCAGAGCCTCTTCAGTTGGGTCAATGATTATGTCCAGCATTGAGGTCTTGTTCGTGCGGTGCCAATGCACGCGTCCTCCCGAGATATGCGGAACGAAGTCCAGCGAAAATCCCCACTGCGCCCCCATACCCGCGCCCTTTAACAAACGCAGTTCAAACATACGCCTCACGGGCGGGCGGGAGCCATCTACCCAGGTTCGTACTCCGACCTGGGTGAGGCCAAGAGGCTGCAGGTGCTCGCGCATGTGCGGCGCGACGATCGCATCTCGCTCGGCGGCGGTCAGGAGCTCGTACTGCGGATGCAATGGACTCCGGAACCGCTCCACCTTACCGGCGGCCCTCATTGATGCTGTCTCGCGCTTCGGAGCTTGAGATATCCATAGCTCAAGGCTAATTGATCAGAGGCTTGCTCTGCCCGCTTACAATAGGGCCATGGCTCGCTTCCCCGGCGTCGATTACCTGCTGATCGACACACTATTCTCCGAACAAGAACTGCTGGTGCGCCAAACCGCGCGGCAGTTCGTCGAGGATCGCGTGATTCCGATCATCCGCGATTGCTATCGCGCCGGACGTTTTCCGAAAGAGCTGATCCCGGAAATTGGCCACCTTGGATTCCTGGGCGCGAATTTGGAAGGTTATGGCTGCGCGGGCCTGAGCAATGTCGAATACGGGCTGATCATGCAGGAGATCGAGCGTGGCGATTCGGGACTGCGTAGTTTCGTGTCGGTGCAGGGCGCACTGGTGATGTACCCGGTCTTTACTTTTGGATCGGGCGAGCAGAAGGATCACTGGCTTCCCAAGATGCAATCGGGGGATGCCATCGGCTGTTTTGGACTCACTGAGCCGGGCTTCGGATCGAATCCCGCGGGCATGCAGACGCGGGCGAAGCAGGACGGAGATCATTGGATTCTGAATGGCGAGAAAACCTGGATCACCAATGGGTCGGTGGCCGATGTCGCGATTGTTTGGGCGCGCGCCGAGGACGGCATTCGCGGATTCCTGGTTGAGAAGGGCACGCCAGGGTTCACGACATCCGATATTCACGGCAAGCTTTCGATGCGCGCGTCGGTGACGTCCAGCCTGGCGCTATCGGATTGCCGGGTGCCCGCGTCCGCGATGCTGCCTGGCGCCAAGGGTCTGAAGGCTCCCTTGAGTTGTCTCTCGCAAGCGCGCTACGGAATCGGCTGGGGCGTGCTGGGAGCGGCGATGGATTGCTACGAGACCGCGCGGCAATACTCCATCGATCGCAAGCAATTCGATAACCGGCCGATAGCCAGCCACCAACTGGTGCAGGAGAAGTTGGCCTGGATGATCACTGAGATCACCAAGGCGCAACTGCTGGCGATCCAGGCTGGACGCGTGAAAGATCGGGGCAAGATCGACCCGGCGCATATTTCGATGCTGAAGCGAAACAACGTCGCGATGGCGCTGGAATGCGCGCGCCTGAGCCGCGATCTGCTGGGCGCCAATGGAATCATCGACGAGTATCCGATCATGCGGCACATGTGCAACCTGGAAACGGTGAAGACCTACGAAGGGACCGACCACATTCACGCGCTGGTGATTGGGGAGCGGGTTACGGGAGTGGCGGCGTATAAGTAATAGAAGGAATACGAGGGAGACCAGGAATACAAGGAATGAAAGCCACTTGGGTTTCGGTTCGGCCGATCAGGCGCGGCCAAACGGAATCGGGGTCGGAGTGGAAGACCGTAGCCGCATCGGCGGGCATGACGTGCCAGGCGCCGAGCTCCATTTCGTGTTCCAGTTGCCCCATGCCCCAGCCCGCATAGCCGACATAGGCGTGAAACACGCTGGCCTCGGCACCCGAAGCCAACGTTGTTTTCAACAGATCCTTGTTGCTGATCAGGTAAACGTCATTGAACACGCGTGTGGAGTTCTCAGGCTTGCTCGCAGTTTTCAGCAACGCCATCACCGTATTCAATTCCACGGGACCGCCGACGTAGACCGGGTCCATGCGGCTCTTAGCTTCCTTGAGATCCTGGAAGACGCGCGATATTGGAACGTCAGTAGCGCGGTTCACAACTATGCCTACCGCGCCCTGATCCTGCTTGTAATGCACCACGAGGATGACTGTCTTGGCGAAGTTAGGATCGCCCAGTTCGCGGCTGGCGACAAGAAACGTGCCCACGGCAGGTTCGGCCTTCTGGGCGAATCCCGGCGCGCAGGCGAAAACGAGAAATGCGGCGAGAAAGCGAGCCACCATGTTTCAGTTTAGCGAAGCTACAATGTAGCTGGAGGCTGTTCGAATGATCCTGGAAGCGATTCCATCGTCGGAAAAGGAAACTAATCCGTGGGTTTCCGCCGAGGCGCGGTTCGACGAAGCCGCTGAGTTGCTGGGCCTGGACGAAGGCCTACGGAAAATTCTCCGGTCGGCGGCGCTGGAATTGAAGGTCAGCGTTCCCGTAATGCTGGACGACGGACGTTACGAAGTTTTCACCGGCTACCGCGTGCAGCACTCCATCGTACGCGGCCCCTCCAAGGGCGGAATCCGCTTCGCGCCGGACGTCACGCTGGATGAAGTGCGCGCACTGGCGGCGTGGATGACGTGGAAGTGCGCGGTGGTGAATATACCTTTCGGCGGCGGCAAGGGCGGTGTGATTTGCGATCCCGACCTGCTTTCGCCCGGAGAGCTGGAGCGCATCACGCGCCGGTACACTTCCGAGATCATGGACATCATCGGTCCGGAGCGCGACGTGCCCGCGCCGGACATGAACACCAATCCGCAAACCATGGCGTGGGTGATGGACACCTATTCGATGCACAAACGCCAAACGGTCACCGCGGTAGTGACGGGCAAACCGTTAGCGCTGGGCGGATCGAAGGGGCGTACGGAAGCTACCGGGCGCGGCTGCATGATCGTCACCATGCAAGCGCTGCGCCATTTCGGTATGGATCCAACGAACACGCGCGTTGTCATCCAGGGATTTGGCAATGTAGGCGGCATGTCGGCGAGGCTAATGGCTCGATCGGGATTCAAGATCATTTGCATCGTCGAATATGACGGCGCCGTTTACAATTCGGAGGGGCTCGATATTGAAGCGTTGATGAAGCATCGCAACGAGACCGGTTCCATCACAGGATTTGCCGGAGGCGAAGATATCGATCGGGACTCAGCGTTTTTCTTGGATTGCGACGTGCTGCTGCCCGCTGCGAAAGAGAACGTCATCACCACCGCCAACGCAGAGCGGATCAAGGCCAAGATCATTTGCGAAGGCGCGAATGGGCCCACCACTTCGGAAGCGGACGCGATTCTTGCCGACAAGAAGATTTTTGTGATCCCGGATATTCTGGCCAATGCCGGCGGCGTTACGGTCTCTTACTTTGAATGGGTGCAGGACCGCCAAGGGTTCTTCTGGAATGAACAACTGGTGAACGGACGCCTGGAAGAGATCATGGTGAACAGTTTTCGAGACGTGGTGAGCTACGCTGAGAAGCACAAGGTACACAACCGGCTGGCTGCGTATATGCTGGCGATCGATCGCGTCGCCTCGGCTTTGCAGACCCGCGGCTTGTATGCCTGAAGCGGGTGACGCGGCGTCCACGCCGCTGATGCGCCAATATCACTCGATAAAAACACAAGTACCGAACGCCCTGCTGATGTTCCGGCTCGGCGACTTCTACGAGCTGTTCTATGAAGACGCCATCACTGCCGCGCGCGAGCTTGAAATCACGCTGACCGCGCGCAATAAGGAAAAAGGCCAACCCATACCGATGTGCGGCGTGCCGTATCACGCTGCCGACGGGTATTTAGCGCGGCTCATCCAGAAAGGTTATCGGGTCGCTGTTTGCGATCAGATGGAGGAGGCTGGGCCAGGCAAGAAACTGGTGAAGCGCGAAGTGACGCGCGTGGTAACGCCGGGAACGGCGATGGAACCGTCGCTGCTGCGCTCGCGCGAGAACAACTATCTAGCCGCGGTGTGCCGCAATGGCACGCGTGCCGGCCTGGCGCACGTCGACATTTCCACGGGCGAGTTTCGCGCGACGGAGTTGGAGCTGACGGAAGTCAACGCCGCGCTCGAGAACTTGAATGTCCGTGAAGTGCTGGCGGCGGAAACGGTAGCGGATTTGCGGGGATTCCGAACCACGCTCGAGGATTGGATCTTCAGCCTGGACTATGCCGATCGCGCGCTACGCGAACATTTTCGCTTGCTGACGTTGGACGGCTGCGGTTTGGGCGAAAAACCGCTGGCGGTTTCAGCCGCTGGCGCGATTCTGCATTACTTGCGGGATACGCAAAAATCCGCGCTCGATCATCTGGATCGGCCGGCGTTCTATGACCGTTCGGAATCGATGATCCTGGATGCTGTCACGGTGAGGAATCTGGAACTGCTGGAGCCGCTGTTCGCCGGTGAGACTCGCGAGTCCACGCTGATTCACGTTTTGGATCAGACGTCGACCGGCATGGGCGGGCGGATGTTGCGTGCCCGCTTGCTGCGGCCATGTTTGCAGCTCGACGAGATCGAAGCGCGGCTGGATGCCGTGCAGGCGGCGCTGCAGGCGACTATCACACGGGCGGAAACGCGCAAGCTACTCGCTAACGTATTGGACCTCGAAAGGCTGCTGGCGAAATTGACGCTGGGTACGGCGGGACCGCGCGAGTTGCTGGCGTTGGGACGATCGCTGGCGCTGGTTCCGAAGCTGAAGGAATACGCCGGGGCGTTCGACGCCGCACGTTGGCGAGCCATCGCCGTCGGCCTGGACGAAATTCCCGAAGTTCGCGATCGTATACTCACAGCGATTGCCGAGGAGCCGCCGGTGAATCTCGCCGACGGCGGAACAATTCGCACCGGTTATCATGCCGGCCTCGATGAACTCCGCGATCTCAGCCGCAATAGCCGCCAGTACATCGCTCAAATTGAGCTGCGCGAGCGCGCGAGGACGGGCATCCAATCGTTGAAGGTGCGCTTCAATAATGTCTTTGGATATTACCTGGAGATCTCGAAGCCGAACTTGCACCTGGCGCCTTCCGATTACGAGCGCAAGCAGACGCTGGTAAATGCGGAGCGCTTCACCACGCCCGAGCTGAAGGAACTGGAAAGCAAGATTCTGGACGCCGAAGACAAGATGCTGACGTTGGAGCGCGAGATTTTCCAGGAGCTGCGGCTGTTTGCAGCCGCGCATGCGGTGCGCATAAGGAAGACAGCGGCGGCCATCGCGGAACTGGACGTGACGTGCGCTTTGGCACAAGTGGCTGCGGAAAATCGGTACGCGCGGCCGAGTTTCACCGATTCCGGCGAGATTCGTATCGTCGCGGGCCGCCATCCAGTGATCGAGAAGCTGGCTGAGCGGGAAGCGCTGCGCTTCATTCCGAACGATCTATATTTCGATACCAAGTCGCAATTTATCGCGGTCATCACCGGCCCGAACATGGGGGGCAAGTCGACCTATCTGCGGCAGGCCGCGGCTATCGTGATTCTCGCGCAAATGGGGTCTTTCGTGCCGGCGGATTCGGCGGCGCTGAGCATCGTGGATCGTGTGTTCACGCGGATCGGCGCGGCCGACAACTTGGCGCGTGGGCGTTCCACTTTCATGGTGGAGATGACCGAAACCGCGGTGATCTTAAACACCGCGACGGCGCGCAGTCTGGTTGTGTTGGACGAAATCGGGCGCGGCACATCGACTTATGACGGACTGGCGCTGGCTTGGTCCGTCGTCGAGCATATTCATCAGCGCATCCGCGCGCGCACCCTGTTCGCGACGCATTACCACGAGCTGACCGAGCTCGCCGATCAGCTGCCGGGTGTGGTAAACCTGCACGTGTCCGTGAAGGAAGCCGGCGATCAGGTAATCTTTCTGCGCAAAGTGGAACCTGGCCGAGCCGATCGAAGCTATGGCATCGAAGTGGCGCGGCTGGCGGGACTGCCTGTGTCGGTGGTCGAGCGCGCGCGGGAAATTCTTGCGCTGCACGAGAGATCGGAGATTGCGGTCACCGAAGAGTTGACGCCCCGTCCGTCGGGCGGGACGCAGATCCAATTGTTCGAGCCCGTGAATTATCAGATCGCCGAGCGCATCCGCAATCTGAAAGTGGATGAGTTGCGGCCCATCGATGCGCTGCAATTGCTGAACGAGCTGCAGCGGGAGCTGAAGCGTTAGTGCGGCTTGACATATGAGGGTGGCGGGTCTTATCAGTGGGACATCGGTGGATGGCATTGATGTCGCGATCGTGGATATCGGCGAGAACGTGGAAGTGGTAGCGACGGTCACCGTCCCGTATCCCGCAGATGTTCGAACGGCCATTCTGTCGGTATCAAACGCCGCTACACACACAGCGACGATCGCGCGTTTGAACTTCTTGCTTGGAGAGCTGTTCGCCGAGGCGCTCGGGAGCGCGGGTGTGCCGCTCGATACTATCGAGTTGATTGGATCGCACGGCCAGACAATTTTTCACGAAGGCGAGCCGGTGGAGTTTCTTGGCCGCAAAGTGGCATGTACGATGCAGATCGGTGAGGCTGCGGTGATCGCAGAGCGCACAGGCATCGAAACCATCGCCGATTTTCGTCCCAGCGATATGGCGGCCGGCGGCAAGGGCGCACCACTGGTGCCATTTCTGGATTACAAGCTCTTTCGTCATCCGGAATTGTCCCGAATCACGCTCAACATCGGCGGCATTGCGAACATTACGGTAATACCCGCGAACGCAAAGCCGGGCGCCGTGGTCGCGTTCGACACAGGTCCCGGTAACATGCTGATGGATGCCGTGGCGCCTCCGTTCGATCGCGACGGCGAGCAGGGACGCGCGGGTAGAGTGAATGCCGCTCTGCTGGAACGATTACTGGCTGATCCGTACTATCAGCGTGCTCCACCGAAGGCGTGCGGACGCGAGCAATATGGCGCTGAATTTGTTCGTGCGACCGGCATCGACATTGCGACCGCCACGGAACTGACTGCTCGGACCATTGCGCTTGCGGTCGGCCAGTATCCGGCGACGCACGAGGTAATCGTTTCGGGCGGCGGCGCGCATAACAGCTACTTGATGGAACGTATAGGAGCGCTGGTACGGGCGAGGATCACGACTTCGGCGGAATTCGGAATCGGCGTGGATACGAAGGAAGCGATTCTGTTCGCGGTGCTAGCCTACGAAACATTCCATAGGCGCGCGGGCAACCTTCCGTCGGCCACGGGGGCCCGTAAGCCAATGATCCTGGGGAAAATTTCGCGCGGAACAAGCTCTCCCTCAGACGCGTAGCATAGACTAGAGGCTGTTTATGTTTTGCACCAAGTGCGGTACCGAGCTCCGAGAACAGGACAAGTTCTGCTTTAATTGCGCCGCGGCGACGGGACGGGGCGCATCCGCCACTAGACCGGTCCAGCCACTCAGCCGGCCGATGCACGAAGCCAAAATCGCCGGTGTTTGCGCCGGATTCGCGCGCTATCTCGGCATGGACGTGACCCTGGTGCGAGTGCTTTGGGTGGTGCTGACGCTGTGTCCTTTGCCGTCGTTTGGGTTGGTCGCCTACATCGTGGCGTGGATCGTGATGCCGAAAGATCCGGTATCGGTGGCTGTGACCCAGGCGTATCCGGCGAACTGAACCAAGCATTCACACGAGTGTGAATGCGGCACGCAAGAGTGCGTGCGCCACATTAGCGCAGCTGCTTTTCGACCTCTTCCAACCAGTCCGGGCGCTTCAACACTTCGCGCGGCTTGCTGCCGTCGGGTGGCCCGATGATGCCCTCGTGTTGCATCATGTCGAGGATTCGCGCGGCCCGGCCGTAGCCCAACCGCAGGCGGCGCTGCAGCGTAGACGTGGATGCTTTGCCCATCTCGAGCACTACCCGCACCGCGTCTTGATAGGCGGGATCGTCGCCGCCTTCAAATTCGGCTGCTTCCGCATCTTCTTCCTCGGCGGGAGGCGCTTGCAGGAACGTCTGATCGTAGTCTGGACGCGCCTGGCTCTTCCAGAACTCGACCACTTGATTGATCTCGGCCTCGGTGACAAACGCGCCGTGAACGCGGGTGAGACGCGATGAACCCGGTGGCAGAAACAGCATGTCGCCTTTGCCGAGAAGATGCTCGGCGCCCATCACGTCCAGCACCGTGCGCGAGTCCACGCGAGTGGCCACGCGGAAGCTGATGCGCGACGGAAAATTCGCTTTGATCAACCCAGTGATGACGTCCACGCTGGGCCGCTGCGTTGCGAGCACCAGGTGCATTCCAACGGCGCGCGCCATCTGCGCGAGGCGAGCCACGGCTTCTTCCACGTTGCCGCGTTCCAGCATCATGAGATCGGCCAACTCATCGATCACGATCAAGATGAATGGAAGCGGCTGCAGATCCTCTGCTTGTAACTGATCTTCGTCGAACAGACTGCGCGGCTCGCTGGCCAGTAGCCGCACCTTCTTGTTGTACTGATCGATGTTGCGGACGCCCTGTCCGGCCAGCAGTTTTAGCCGGCGCTCCATTTCCAGCACTGCGTTGCGCAGCGCATTGGTGGCCTTTTTGGGATCGGTGATTACCGGCGTCAGCAGGTGCGGAATGCCCTCGTAAAGCCCCATTTCCAGGCGCTTGGGGTCCACCAAAATCATGCGCACTTCGTCTGGCGTCGACTTATAGAGAATCGACATGATCATGGAATTGAGCATCACGCTTTTTCCCGCGCCGGTGGAGCCGGCAATTAAAAGGTGAGGCATGGATTCCAGCGCCGCCACTTTGATGCGCCCGCTAATGTCCTTCCCCAGGCATATGGTGAGGCGCGAGTGGGAGTCGACGAACTCTTCGGACTCCAGAATCTGGCGCAGGCTGATCACCTCACGGCGAGTGTTCGGAACCTCGATGCCAACCGTGGGTTTGCCGGGGATGCGCTCGATTAGAATTGATTCGGCCTGCAGGCCGAGGCATAGATCTTCAGTCAGCGTGGTGATGCGGCTGTACTTCACGCCAGCCTCGGGTTTGAATTCAAACGTGGTCACCACCGGGCCGGGGTTGATTTGCACCACAGTGCCGTGCACGTTGAACTCTTCAAACTTAGACTTAATGCGAGCCGCGATCTCCTTGAGCTCGAGAGAATCGAACGGATTTCGCGGCGGGACTTCGTTCAATAATTCGGTGGATGGGACCCGGTAGGCGGGATGCTCGGTGACTTCGGGCGCAGGCTTCTTGGATTCACGTTTGCGTACGGGCTCGGGCGCTTGTGCTTCCGGCTTCGGTTCTTCCCAAGGAGGGCGCGATAAGAACTGCGGCTCATACTCCAGCGCGTGTATGGGGATTTCGTGCTGGATGGGCGGCTCTTCCACCGCGGTAGCCATTTCCACCGGCTCCGGTCGGAACGTGTGAACCTCCTTGACCTCGGGTTCCGGCGCGGGTTCCTGTGCGGCCAGCCGGGCTGCTCTCTGTTCCGCCCGCTGTTCGGCGCGTGCGCGCGCGGCGGCCAGTCTTTGGGCGTGCCAAGCTGCCCAACGTTCATAGATTCTGCCCAGAAGGCTCAGCGGTCCGGCCAGCCAGCTGGCGGCAATCGCCATGGAGAACTTCGAGATCAAGTACAGCGACAGGATCAGGCAAATGCCGGTGAGGAGGGCGGTGCCCATGAAGTTGAGCGATGATTGCAGCGAATCGGCGATCAAGATGCCAACTACGCCGCCCGCTGAAAACGCGCCATTCCATGGCCGCCAGAAAGGCCGGATGGAAAGCGCGGTGGAGATGCTCAGGAAGAGCACAACCGCGCCGACGACCTTGACGGTGGCGGCGGGAATAGCGTCGGACCGGATCCATCTCCAGGCCAGCATCCACAACAGCAGCGGCATACTGAAGGCGCTGAGTCCGAGTAATTGGAAGCAGAGATCCGCTGTGTACGATCCGGCGAGGCCGATGAGGTTATGCGCGTGCGCCGCGCCGGTCACCGAGTTCCAGGAGGGATCCTGCGGATGGTAAGAGATCAGGCAGAGGATCAGGAAGAGTCCGGTGAATAGAAACACTAATCCGCCGGCTTCGTTCAATCTGTGGAAGCGTGTCGGTCCTAAAATTTTCATCCCGCAGTGAAGCGGAAAAATGCAGCTAGAGCGATTACTATTATGCCAAAAACGATGCGATAGTACACGAATGGCATCAGACTGCTGCGGCGCAGATAGCGTAGGAAGAAAGCGATGACCACCGCGCCCAGAAGACCGCTCACAACAATGCCAAGCGCCATGGGAACCCGCATGTCGTGCGGAACGCCGCCCTCCTTGTGGATATCCCAGGCCTTTTTTAGAACGGCCGCGCCGATGGCCGGCGTGGAGAGCAGGAACGAAAAGCGGGCCGCCGTCTCGCGGTTCAAATCGCGAAACAGCCCGGCGCTAATGGTTGATCCGCTGCGCGATACGCCGGGGATGACCGCAAAGGCTTGCGCGATGCCGATCACAATGCCATCGCCCCAGCTCACCTTGGCCATGGATTTATCGCCGATGCGGCGGCGGTCGGCGATCCACAGCACAATGCCGACCAGTACCAGCGTTGCGCCGATCAGGTAAGGTTGGCGCCAAGTGGTGTCGGCCTGTTTATCGAACAGGTAGCCCACGATGCCAATCGGCACGGAGGCTATGACAAGGAGCCAGAGCAGTCCCGGATTTTGCCGGAGCTGAGGATCGTGGCCCCAGTTGAACCCGATTCCCTGCCCGATGATCTGCACCCAGTCCTTGAAAAAATAGATCAGGAGCGCGACCAGGGTGCCGGCGTGGAGCGCGACGTCGAAAGTGAGCCCCGGATCTTTCCATCCGAAGAGCCAAGGGACCAGGACCAAGTGGGCCGTGCTGCTAACCGGCAAAAACTCAGTGAAGGCTTGCACGACGGCAAGTACGACGACTTGATAAATGGGCATGAATTAGGGGATCACCACTTTGGCGAGGCCGGCATTATTGGCCGTGTCGTACGCGCGAACCACCAGTAGGTGTTCGCCTGGGCGCAGGTGATCGATCGCGATGTGGAACTGCTCGCGCGGGCCATCCGTAACGCCGTCGGCGGCTTCCACGGGAGTCCATGGCCCGGCATCCAGAGAATACTCGCAGCGGCGCAACGGCGAGGTTTGGTCAGCCACATCGGCGTCGACGTCAACATGCTCATTGTTACGGCGCGGTGCGCTCAAGCTGATCACCGGGGGCGTGTTATCGATCAACACTGGCGAACTGATCAGTTCGTTGGTGCGTGCCACGCCGGCGGCGTTGGACGGTTGATCGGAAGCGATCACGCGGAAATAGTAGCGGCCATCCGCGAGTACATCGCCATCCAGCAGCAGCGAATTCTCGGGAATGTTGGCGCGCAGCAGCTTCCACTCCTTTTCGTCCTCGCCGCGAAAATACAGAGAATAAAGCAAACGATCGCCATCCGGGTCGTCGGCTTGCCAGGTGACTTGGATTTGCGATCCGGAGCCATGCGAAAGGGTCTGGGTCGGCGTGCCGGCGGGGGTGGAAGTTTCGCCGGTGTCCGTCACGGTGACGCTATAGGCCACGGACGTGGAGCTTGCCGCCGATTTCAGGGCCGCTCCACTGTTCGGCTGCATAGTGACGGTGATGCTGCGGACGACCGGCGGATTGTTCTGCGGCAAGTAGGCGATGTTCACGTTCTCGATGGCCGCGCCCGGCCCATCCAAGCTCGCGCGCCATTGGATGAAGCGGGCGTTGGGACTGCGGATGAGCGAATCTTTCGGATCGGTGAGAGGCTCCGACCAATCACTCCAGGTTTTATCCGCGCGCGCGGAGTTGCCGGTGCGCGTGGCGATTTGCACTTTGCCGCCGGAGCTGCTGCGCCAGGTAATCCGCCCCCAACGCGCGACCGAACCCGAGTCGTGCACGGGCGATTCATAGCTTCCGCTGGAGCCCTCGCCGTCGGCCATGCGGAACAGCTTTCCCATGTCTCCGGTGGCGGCCACCAATCCGCCGGGAGCCTCCAGCAAGCGCGTCGCTTCGCCTTCATTGGTCTCCACCATCAACGTCGCTTTGCGATCCGGACCTAACTTATAAAGCCGGCCCTGGCCGTCGGTGGCGAAATACAGCGATCCGTCGGCTTCGGCGGCCATGCTGTAAACGTTTTCTTCCTTGGAGGTCCACAAAGTCTCGACAGTGTCGTCGGCATTGATTTTGTAAATGGCGGACTTGTCGACGCCGGGGATTTCAGCGATCGGGCTCGCGTTGGCTCCAACCGCTTGCAAGGGGGGCGGGGCGGCGGCGGTGGGAGCGTTCACCTTGGGCTTGATCTCCGTATCGGCTTGCGGCTCCCCCGCATCGGTCACAGTGATGGATGTCCCGGGTGCGGTTACCGTGGCGCTGAATGTAGAACTCAGCGAGGTGCTGAGCGGCATGCTGCGATTCGCAATGGAGCCTCCCAGAGCCGACGCATAGACGGCGCCGTCCGGCATGGGGATGATGGAACGAATCTCCGGAAGGTTGGCGTTGTAAAGTACGAAGGCTTTGTCCTTGGCACTGATCCGGTAGAGAATGCCGTTGGGCTCGGTGCCGGCCAGCACATTATCGCTGGTGTCCAAGGCCAGCGCCGTGACGTGGGATTGGCCCGTTTCGTAGTACGTTTCGGCTTTACCGGTCTTGTCGACGCGATAGATGTTGCCGGGATTGCCGGCGCCGACAAACAATGTCCCGTTTTTGGCGAACGCCAGCGCCCAAATGTACTTGGCCTGCGGCGCGAAGAACTCGGTGGCCTTGCCCTTCTCAATCCGGTAGACCTTGCCGTCGGGCGAGGTGGCCGCGTAGAGCACGCCGCTGGAATCCACCGCCACGGCGAAAATCTCCGGCTGATCGGAGGTCCAAACCAAGTTACTTTTTCCAGACGCCGTGATTTGATACACCCGCCCGCGATGGCCGGTGCCGGCGTAGATGGAACCATCCGGTGCGCGCGCGATACTCCAAATGGTGGGCTGGCCGGAGGAGAAAATGGTTTCCAGTTTCGGCGCCACGGTCAGGCGGCCGTCATGATCGAGCGAGAGGCCCTCGAAGCGCCCTTTCAGAAAATCCTGGTAGGTGTTCATCTCCCAGGTGGCCGTTGTCGCAGCACCAAGTGATACGGCCATCGCGGCAAATGCTAATGCCGCCGTGCAAAACTTCTTCATTCTTTTACTTCCACCTGCGCGGTCTTCGATCCTGTGACCACGACATCGCCGGTTTCGATTTGCAATTCGTCGACCTTGGAGCCGCGCGGCAGCCACGCGCCCTGGGCCGCTTGCGCTTTGGCCAGGATCAAGCCAACCGAAGGCGGCGGATCCGGCAGATCCTGACCCTGCACTTCGAACGCAGGATCGGTGCGCCACACGCGCACGTAGGCGTTGGTGTTGGGGTGGAGATTGTTCAGGAACGAGACCAATTGCGTGGGACTCTTCGGTACCGATGGCGCCATCTGCTGATCCAGAGCGTTCGTCATAGAGCCGTCCGAGACGGTGAAGCTCAAGATGCCGGCCGGCGCGCCGACGGGCACGCGATAGTGGACGCTCTTCTGCGTTTCCAGGCCATTTTCGCCGGTAAACGTGACGCTTAGCTCGATCGAATCGCCGGGATGAACTTGCTTGGGCGAAGCAGTCACCTGGTCCACCTGCAGCAGCCGCTTATGCTCGGAGGCTTCGATTTCGAGCTTGATGCTTTTGATCTTCAGTGCGTCGAAACCGGCACCTAAAATCGATGCCAGCGGGGATGCGACGCCAGTGGACGCCTGCAGGGGCACGTTGAAATCGCCGGCGTACGTGTTGTCGAGCTTCAGCGGTGGAACGCCTTGCACGAATTCCACTCCGCCGCGTAGCGAATAGCTGGCGAGCCCGAGTGTGCGCTCGGTGGCATCCATCGCCGAATAGACCGCGGTCTGCACGACATATGGCGACAGGACACGGTCCTGAATCATCTGCATGTGATACGACAGCGGCGCGCGCCGGCCATCTTTCACGGTGATCTCGAGAGGAACGGTGTTGGCCCTGCGGCCCAGCTCTCCATAGATGCTGGTGCTGCGATCTTCGGTGATGGAGCCCATCCACTCTAACGGCGAAGAGATCTTGAAGGACGAAGATAGATTCGGCAGCAGTGTCAGCACTTCAGCGCGGGCAAAGGGCAGTTCGGTATTTCCCACCGACATGAACTGATGTCCAAATGCGTAGATGGCCTTGCCATCGACGGCCGTGACCGTGCCCTCCGCGCCGATGCTCATGTCACCCGAGAGCAGCTCCACGGCGATCATGTCGCCGGGTCGCAAGGACGCAGGCGCGCCCATCTTCGACGGAAGTTTGCCGCCGCTGGATACGCCCTGGCGCGGCTCCAGCCCGAGTTTCTTGAGCTGCGGCGCGAATTGTTCCAAAGTGCCGGCGGTGAATCCGCTGAAGGATACCGGCGTTGCAATGTCGATGAGTTTGGAGGCGAAGGATTCTACGTTGGAGACGACATTGGACGCTACCTTGCGCGGGCCAGGCTGCGCGGGAGCATCGCCAACGGCCAGCATTTCTTCGATGGGCCGGATTCCCGCGATCGGCTCCTTCGAGAAATTGAATGCCAGCGCCACTGCGCCCACCAGGCGCCCGTTGATGTAAACCGGACTGCCGCTCATGCCTTGCATGACGCCGGTTTGGGCGAGCGGGCCGCCCGAAAGCCGCGCCAGAATGATGGACTGCCGCGGGCCGACGTTTTGGAGCACGCCCAGGATCTCGACCTGGAATTCCTCGATTTTGCTACCCGAGAACACAGTCTTGCCAATGGCATGCTGTCCCGCACGTATGTCGCGCAAAGGGTAGATGGCGAGTTGCCCGGTGGCAACCTGCGCCCAGGCACTCCCTGCTAAAAGGAGTGAGACGATGAAACGGCAAACGCCCACTATTCCATTCTAGCCTTGCCGGATGAATAAGAATACTATGCCGCCTGGTCTAATGCCGTTTTGCCTGTTGCTGGCATGCTATGCGCCCCTACTCGCCGGTATACTTCGGCAATGGAGTACGGACCCGGACATGTCGCACGGATTTTTCGTGCTGCCGGTAGTCGCTTACGTCATCTGGCGCCGGCGCGCGGAGCTTTTGGCGCTCAAACCGGGTCAGAACTGGTCGGGATTTGTGATCACAGTGTTGGGCGCGGCACAGATGCTGCTCGGAACGCTTGCGGCGCAAGCGTTCATCGCGCGAACGGCGTTTCTGGTGTCGTTGATCGGCGCCGTGCTGTTCCTGGGAGGCACGCGAGCGCTCAAAATTCTGGCATTCCCGCTGTTGCTGTTGCTGTTTCTGTTCCCGATCCCTGCAATCCTGTACGCGCATGTCACACTGCCGCTTCAAATCTTCGCGTCGGCGTCCGCCGAAACTATTTTGAATTGGATCGGCATACCTGTCCTGCGCGACGGCAATATCCTGGAGCTAGCGCACGAGCGCCTATCCGTGGTGGAAGCGTGCAGCGGCATTCGCTCGCTGTTGTCACTGTCTTTTCTCGCGCTGCTCTACGCGTACTTCTTCGATCAGAAGATTTGGATGCGATGGGTGTTGCTGGCCGCCACGATTCCGATCGCCATTGCCGCGAATGCCGCGCGCGTCACCTTGACTGGCGTGTTGAGCGAATATAGCGCCGGCGTGGCGCACGGGGCGTTCCATCTGTTCGAAGGCTGGGTGCTGTTTGTGGTGGCGCTTAGCTTGCTGATTGCCGTTCATCAATTATGCCGAAACGTCCGACGCTTGTCCTGAGCGCCCTATTCCTAGTTCAAGGCGCCGCGTTTTACGGATTGGCCAGGCGCACCGAAACGATCCCGCAACCGAAATTGCTGTCGGAGTTCCCCACGCGGATCGGCGAATGGCGCATGCTGCGCGGGGGCGTCATCGAACAGGACGAGAAGGACGTTCTCCGCGCCGACGATTATCTGACTCGGCAGTATGCGGCGCCCGGCGGGAAAGAGGCGAGCCTCTTCGTTGCCTATTTCCGGACGCAACGCGCGGGGCAGACGCCGCATTCACCGAAGAACTGCCTGCCGGGATCGGGCTGGACGTGGTCGGTGGCCGACACGATCCCAGTGAACATCGCCGGGCGGACGCAGCCAATCGAGATCAACCGTTATATCGTGTCCAAGGTTACCCAGGGGGGCGACGACCACGCGGTAGTTTTGTACTGGTATCAATCGCGCGATCGGGTGGTGGCGAGCGAGTATCGAGCCGCGGCCTTCACCGTATGGGATGCGCTGCGATACAACCGTACTGATACCGAGCTGGTACGCGTGGTCACGTCCGTCACACAGAACGGCGTCGACTTTATACAGGCATTCTTTACGACATTACAATCAAGGTGAGTGAAGATCTTCGATGTCATCGTCGCGGGCGGGGGCCCGGCGGGTGCAACCGCTGCCAAGCTCTTGGGCGAAGCCGGCGTTTCCACTCTGCTGATCGATAAGAGCGCGTTCCCGCGCGACAAGCCCTGCGGTGGCGGAATCAGCGCACGCGCGCTCGAACGGTTTCCATACTTGCGGTCCGCGCTCGACAGAATTCCCACTAGCTGGGTGAAGAAGGTCCACTTCGAATCGCCGTCGGGTTTCGTGGTGGATTATCAGTCAGCCGATCCGCTGTATCTTATGATCCGCCGATGCGAGTTCGATAATCTGCTTTTCTCGCTGGCTCGGCCGCATGTCGAAACCGCCACTGGTTTGGTGCGCAAAGTGGCAATTCATCACGATCACGTGAGCGTGGCCACCGAGAGTTGCGAATATCAGGCGCGAATGATCATCGGTTGCGATGGCGCGAATAGTGTCGTCGCGCGCGCGGCCGGACTCCGCACTGGCAACGTCAAAAACGATTACGCCATCGACATGATGGAGGAGACGCCGCAACAGGAGCTGAGCACTGCCGAGCGCGATCGCATATACATCTATTACCGGATCCGGAGCCATTACGGATATGGTTATGTGTTCCCTAAGACCGATCACTTGAACGTGGGCGTCGGCTTCAAACTGGATTATTATCTGGCGAACCTGCGAGGCGAACATTACTCGCATCATCGATCCTTCGTGGAAGATCTGAAGTCGAAGCACGTGCTCGAGGGCCAATCCAATCGCGCCAATTTTCGAGCCTTTCCGCTGCCTATCTCCGGGCCTCTTGCGCGCACGCATACTGATCGAGTTTTGCTCGCGGGCGACGCCGGCGGATTCGTCAACGCTCTGACCGCCGAAGGCATCTACTATGCGATGGTCAGCGGTGAGCTCGCGGCGCGAGCGGTTATGCGAGGTCAACCAAGCGGTTATGAGCGGGCGTGGAAGCAGGAAATCGGCGATGAGCTGGCTCACAGCGTCCGGCTGCAAAAACTGCTCCTGGCCGATCCCACGCGTGTCGACCGCATCGTCCGGGCCGCCAGCCGCCACGCCCCGCTGGCCGAGATTCTCGCGCACTACGCTACGGGCGCCATCACGCATGCAAGGTTCCGCAGCTCGATGATCCGCCGGGCATTACCCATTTACATGCGCGAGAAGGTGCGGCAGGTGTTCCATGCTTGAGCTGCGTAAGGTTGATCTGCGCAAGGTTAAGCCGCGCAAGCGCTGGCTTCTGGTGTGTGCGGTCGCCGGCTCGCTCCTGGCATTCCAACGTCCCTTTCGCGAATATCCGGGCATCGAGTACAACGATTTTCCTCTGCCATCGGACGCGCAGGAGAAAACCGAATTTGCCTTCGCGCGCTTGATGTATCCGCCCGCGCCCACCGCCATGTTCGATCGCGCCGGCCCCCGCTGGGCAGAGGGCATGTCGAGTTGGACGCAGGACTACCCGAGGGCAGATCGGCATTTTCTACTGGCTTTGCGCCGCCTCACTCGCATCCACGTTCGATCCGTCGAGCAATCTGTCAATCTGGACGATGGCGATGACGTGTACAATTGGCCCTGGCTCTACGCCGTCCGTCCCGGTGAATGGCTGCTCACAGACGCGCAGGCGCACAAGCTTCGCGATTATCTGCTGCGCGGCGGATTCTTTATGGCCGACGATTTCTGGGGAACGCCCGAATGGGAAGTCTTCTGGGAAAGCATGGGGCGTGTTTTTCCGGATCGCCAGGCGATTGAGCTGGAAAACAGCGCCGCGATCTTCCATACGATTTACGATTTGGACGAGCGCTATCAAGTGACGGGCGCGTGGGGTCTGTATGGCCGCGGTTACCAGAATGACGGCAGAGAGGCGCACTGGAAGGGCATTTTCGACGACAAGGGCCGGTTGATGGTGGCCATCACGATGAACTCCGACCTCGGCGATTCCTGGGAGTGGGCGGACTCGCCCGAATATCCGGAGCGCTATTCGGCGCTCGGCATTCGCATCGGCGTTAACTATGTGGTCTACGCGATGACCCACTGACGTTGCGTGGATTGGCCGGATTGTTGATCGCTCCCGTCGGCCGCCCGCCTCGCAACACCTGCAAGATATTGGTTGCGGCCGCTCGTTCGATTTCCCGACGCGCTGACACGACAGCCGAACCCAGATGCGGCGTGAACAATGTGCGATCGGTGAAGCGCAAGAGCCGAGCGCTAATCTCGCGTGGGCGATCGCTCCGCGCCCAGTCTTCCATCTCGAAAGTGTCGGCTGCGTATCCGGCCAAATGCCCGCTCTCGATCGCGTCGGCGACGGACTCTTCGTCCACGATCGATCCGCGGCTCACATTAATCAGATAGCTGCCCCGTTTCATGCGGCTCAGCGCTTCACGACCCAGCATGCGAAACGTTTGCGGCGTCAAAGGCAGAAGCGGAAGCAAGAAATCGCTGGTCTCGAGAACCGTATCGAGCGGCGTGGATCCGTCGATGGAAGGATCGAAGTATTGAACGCGGCAGGAGAATCCCTGCAGCATTCGCGCCAATGCGTGGCCGACAGCGCCGAAACCAATGAGCCCTGCCGTGCTTCCCGCCAGGCCGGTGCCATAGAGAATCGGACGCCAGCCCTGAAAGCCTCCGCTTCGAATCAGCCGATCGCCCGCGAGCACGTTGCGAGCCAGCCCCAGCATTAGCGCGAGTGCCAGCTCCGCCGTCGGCTCGGTGAGTAAATCGGGAACAATGGTGAACCAGATTCCCAGGCGCGTGCACGCCTCGACATCGAAGTTGTCGCAACCCTTCAATGCTGCTGCAACGATTTTGAGATTCGGACACGCTTGTAGGAATGCTTCATCCAAAGAGTCAGGCATGAAGACCATCAACGCGTCGGCGTCGGGCGATGGCGGACCGATGACGACCTCCGCATGAGGGGTGAGCAGGTCGATGGTCTCAGGAAAAACGCGCTGGGTGATCAGGACTTTCACGCGTACCGCTCCATCAGCCCCATGTCCGATCGGAAGCGGCTGCTCGCGTAGTCGACGGTGGCCACGATCACCCACGTGATCGCAATGTAGGCGGCCATCTGCCGGTAAAAGAAAAGCTGCTGCGCGTTGTAGAGCGCCTGGCCGATGCCGCCCGCGCCGATCACGCCGACAATCGTCGCCGCCCGCACGTTCCATTCGAGGCGAAACAACGTGTGGACCGCCAGTGGCGCCACCGCCAGCGGTAGATATGCGAAGCCCGCCACGGCCAGCGGTCGCGCGCCTGTCGCAACGATCGAGCGCACGGGATCCTTTCGGATGTTCTCGAATGATTCGGCATACAGCCTTCCGAGCGATCCAGTCCCATGCAGTGCGAGCGCGATGATTCCCGCTTCCGGCCCGGTTCCAATCACGCTCACCAACACCAATCCCCACACGATTTCCGGAATGGCTCGCAACGCTTCCAGCACACGGCGCACGGGCAGCGAGATCCAGGGCGGAGTAAAAGTCCGCGCCGCCGCCAGCCCCAAAGGCAGCCCTCCGAGCATCGCGAAAAACGTGCCCCCCACTGCAATTTCGGCGGTCTCGAGCAAGAGTTTCGGTAACTTCACCAAGGCCTCGTGCGGCAAGGCCGGAGGAAGCATCCCGGCGAACGTGGAAATCGAATGGGAGAACGCGAGCATGCTGGGCCGGTCCTGCCAGAATGCGACCGCCGCCAGAGGAAATACTGCGAACAGGAGGGCGGGCCGCTGTTTAATCCAGCGCGCACAAGTGTCGATGACTGCGATCAGCGCGATGAGCAGCAGGATGATGGTGGTGGCGCGCCGAAAATCCAGCGCATTGATGGTGCCCACCAGCTCCGTTCCGATGCCGCCTCCGCCGACTGCACCCACGATCACCGAACAGCGGACCGCGCTCTCGAATTCGTACGAGCCGTAACTCAAGATGTCCTTGGATCGCAATGGCAACAGTCCGAACAGCGCCACCGAAAGACGGCTCGCGCCCGTGGCCTGCAGTGATCGGATGGGCTCGCGATCGGCCGAGCGGAACAGATCGGAGAAAATCTTGCCAACTGCGGCGCTATAGAAAATCGCAAGAGCGAGCATCCCGGCTGCGGGGCCGATCCCGACCACCACCACGCATAAAATTCCAAGCGTTAGATCCGGAATCGACCGCACGCTCGCAAGGGCGGCGTAGATGGCACGATGGCCCGGGAGTCCAGCCGCTACCCAAATTCCGGTGATCAGTCCAATCACGATCGCGATTAGAATGCCGCCCGCAGCCATCGCCACGGTCTGTTCAAGCGGCGTGAGCGCGGCTTTCAGATAATGCGCGGAAAGGTCCGGCGGGAAGAACTGGCGCAATAGAGTGAACACCGAGTTCAGATGCCTTCTCCCCATGCCGGAAAAATCTCCAGCGCGTCCAAGCGGCCCGCGCCTGTTCGTTCGCGAACGATTTCGCCGCCACGCATCTCAATAATGCGCTCGAAATAGTGCTCGGCCAAATGCGGCTGGTGCAGCGTGCAGAGAAGCGTAACGCCGCTTTCTTCGGCCAGGCGGCACAGCAGCTCGAGGGTTTGTTGGCTTAGCGCCGGATCGAGCGACGCCACCGGTTCGTCGGCCAGCATCAGGACGGGATCCTGCACCAGCGCCCGCGCGATGGCCACACGTTGATGTTCGCCGCCGGAAAGGCTCGAAGTTCGAGCGCGTAGCTTGTGTTCCAGGCCGACGCGACGGAGCGCCGAGCGAGCCGCTTCCAATTCTTCTGGTAACGGCCAAATCAGAAACCGGAGCGCACGCCAGGAGGACCATCGGCCCAGCGCGCCCGCCATTACGTTTTGATGAACGCGAAGATTGTCCACCAGATCGTGCCGTTGTGAAATGACGCCGATGCGGCTGCGGAATTCACGTAGCGCGCGCCCGCGCGTTTTACTTACATCGATGCCATCCACCAAAATCTTGCCGGAAGCGGCTGGGACGAAGCCGTTGATAGCGCGCAGGAACGACGTTTTTCCAGCGCCGCTGGCCCCCAGAATAGCCACGCGCTCGCCTCGGCGGATCGCGCAAGAGAGACCGTTCAGGACGGTGTTCTGGCCGTAGCGGACCACGAGATCGCTGATCTCGAGCGAATAATCTCCGGCAGGCAAGATAGCGACTAGCCTAAAGCATCTTCAAATCGCGGGCAATCTTGCGGATGTTGGCGTACTCGGCGTCGTCGACGCGCACGAAATCCTTGCCCCGAAGGATGTTCAATATTGCGTCGTCTTTGCCTTCTTTGAGCGAAAGGAAAGCTTTCGCGAATGCCTCGCGTTGCGCGCCACCAACGTCTTTCCGCGCCACCCAAACATAATCGACGAACGCCGGCGAAGTGACGAAGATGCGCACCTTGCTGCCGTCCACTTTGCCTTCGGAAATCATGGAGTGGTACACGGTTTCATCCAGCGCGCCCGCGTCGGCCGCGCCCCCTTCCACGGCCTTTACTGTCGCCGCGTGGCTGCCAGTGTATCGAATCTGCATGTCATCGTCGGCGTTGATGCCGGCCTTCCGCAATTCGTCGAACGGAATTAGATGACCGCTGGTGGAATTGATATCGCCGAACGCGAAGCGCTTGCCCTTGCAGTCGGCCAGCTTCTGAATCGGCGAACCGGATTGCGTGATGAACAGCGAATGAAAACTTTTGTCGGCGCTGCGCTGGACGAGCGGGATCACGTTGTAGCGGTCGTGCGCCTTTACGTATGTGAGCGCCCCGAGGTACGCAAAATCGAGCGAGCCGTTGCCCAGCGCCTCCACGGTCGCGTTGTAATTGGTGGGGATGATCAATTCCACCTTCGTACCGATGACCCTGCCGAGATAATCCCGCAGCGGCGCTTTCTCTTCGATGGAAACCTGCGTCGCGCCGGCATCGGGAACCATCCCGACTTTAATCGCATCGGCGGCTCGTAACGGGAGTGTTCCTGCTACAGCAAGAGCGCCCGCGGCGCTCGTCAGAAAATCGCGGCGGGAACTGGGCATCTTCGTCATAGGCTGTGCTTTCTACTATACCTATCGGGAATCCGACACGGGGTTACAATTCCATGACAGCACGCGTCTTGCTCCGCCAATACGAGCCTATTTCCGCCGTACTCCCGTGAAATCTCCCTCGACCACTTTGATGCGAAATTCGTTCACTGCCTGTTGCTTGTCGCGGATGAATTCGAACAAGCTGCCAGTGAGCGAGAACGTGGTTTCCGATAGTGCGTCCAGCCTCTGTTTACCTTGGTTGTCGTAGTTCATGTACAGGCCGTCGGGTTCGGCGAAGAATTCCACCATGACGGTGTTAGTACGCTCTTTGACATCGAAGGAGCCGGCGTACGCTTTCAGGATCTCCGCCGGAACCTTCACGTCAACCGGGGCGCTGCTGCCAGACATATGTGAGCGATCCTTTTCGTTTTCGCCGCAATAATACTCGATCATCTCTGTGTCGGTGGTCAACTCCATGTGAATGGGAACCGTGACCGGCTTGTTGAACACCTTGGGATCATCGAAAGTCACCTGAAGTTCAATATGGCCAAAATCGGGACGCTGGTAGCGTTCCGTCACGCGCAGGGCTTCGCTGTGCGGGTGGCCACTATTGTCCAGCCAGGTCCTGTCATTGTACCCATTGCTTTCGACGATCAGCGTGTCGCCGTCCCAATGCCCGACCGAGTACCCCATCCACGTCGGGTTGGGATCTTTTTCCAATTGGCGGCCATCCAAGAAGATCTCGCGATGGACGAGATCTCCGTACAGAATCGCGATGATGCCCGGGGTCTGAAGGATTCTGGAGTCACGGAAGGATGTGGTTGTGTAGACGGGTCCGAAAGGAAGGCATTGCGAGTCCATACTGTCCTTGCTGAAATCCTTCTTTCGTTGCTGGAAAAAAGCCTCCGCCCAGGGCTTTACCACGCCCGCTGGCAGATCGGCCGCGACGTTGTTGTCGTATTTGTCCGAAGCCTTGCCCCAGAGTCCCGAAAGATCGGGCTTGCCGTCCGCAGTCCGGGGCCCAGGCGCCTTCAGATCTGGTTTGCCATCGGCGGTGCGCGGAATACCTGGAGTTGGCAGATGCAGCCACTGCGCCGAAAGCGGCAGCGTTGCGATGATTAGAATCGCCAAACGGGACATTGTTCCTCCAAACCGCTGTGGAAATCGCGGTCACGACGACACTAGCTCAGGTATTACGTATATTACGTAGAGGATAGGTCATTCGCGATTACTGGCGCAATCAAAAGGTCGCGGGGTTAACAACGAACAAGTATGTCGACAAATCAGTCCATTAAAATCGGTCTGCTTAAACAGAGTGAGCTCGAAGAGGCGGGCCGAATTGTCCGGCTGGCCTTCGGAACATTTCTGGGATTGCCTGATCCGCGCGACTTCATGGAAGACCGCGACCTGATGACCCCGCGCTGGCGCTCGACGCATGTCAAAGTGATCGCGGCACGCGACGGTGGCCGCCTGATCGGATCGAACGTAGCCACGCGTTGGGGATCGTTCGCGTTCTTCGGTCCTCTGACTGTCCTACCGGAATACTGGGACCGCGGTGTGGCGCAGCGGCTGCTCGAAGCTACTATGGCGATTTTCGACCGATGGGGCGTGCGGCATAGCGGGCTGTACACATTCCCGCAAAGCGCTAAACACATTGGCCTGTATCAGAAGTTCGGCTACTGGCCGCGTTATCTCACCGCGATCATGACCCATACGCCGGAGGCTAAACCCGCCGTTGCGCCGATGTTGTTGTCGGCCTTCACCAAGACTCAACGCGAACAAGCCATCCAGGCATGCGGCAAACTGACCCACAAGATCGATAAGGGACTCGATCTCGCTGGTGAGATCAGGGCCGTACTAGCGCAGCGCACCGGCGACGTCGTGTTGACATACACGCGCGGTGTTCTCGATGCTTTCGCGGTGTGCCTGAACGGCCCCGGATCGGAGGGCGGCGCGAAGACGTGTTACATCAAGTTCGGTGCGGCCCGTAGTGGCGCGGGCGCGGGAGAACGTTTCGACAAGTTGCTGGATGCTTGCGATGCATTTGCATCCTTACGCGGAGCGACTGTAGAGGCTGGTGTGAATCTGGCACGCGAAGATGCCTACCGGCGTCTGCGCTCCCACGGATATCGAGTGACCATGCAGGGTGTTGCCATGCAACGTCCGCATGCGGACGGGTTCAATCGGGCCGATGTCTATGTGATCGACGACTGGCGTTAAGGCCTGCTGCGAGGCTGCCCGGTTATTGCGCTTTTGTGAAACGGGAGCTGCCTTTCCACCATGCCGAATCCTCGGGGCGTAGTGGCCCCATCTTGGCCCTTGCCGAAGTGAGCAGGGCTTCAGGATCATAGAGGGCGCCGGCTTTCATAACGATGCGGACGTGCCGCGTGTTGCGAATGTCGTCGAGCGGATTCCCGCGTACGACGAAAAGATCTGCCCATCGGCCCCGCTCGATCGCACCCAGCTTCTCCCCCATGTTCAGCGCCCGGGCGCCATTGATGGTTCCGATTTTGAGCGCGGCAGCGGGTGGGATCCCGGCGAGAACGAGCGCTTGTAGCTCCCGATGTGATCCAAAGCCGGACCAGAATTCTCCCCAACTTGGATAATCGGTGCCCAGCGTAATCAAGTCGCCGCCTCCGGCGTCAAAGAAGGCTTTCACTTCTTTTAGCTTCGCCTTGAATATGCGTCCGAATTGTTCGTTCTTAGGTTGCGGTAGACGGGATTCAACCACACTGCGAGCATACGGAGTTAGAAACGCCCTCTCGTCGACCCAATACTCGTAAAGCTCCTTGGGCTGACGATCTGAAAAGGTCCCATAGGTGTTGAGCGTCGGGTCAAAATAGACGTGCTGTGCGATATAGGTTCTAAAGATGGCAGCAACCTCAGGCCGCGTCGTGTCCAGCTCTTCGAGTGAGCTATACGCCGGTTTGTCCGCAGTGATCGCGTCGCCGCCCATAAAGTGTTCCACCCGGTCGATTCCCATCGCAATGGCATCGCGAGGATTGACGGTGTTCCGGTAGCCGGAATCGAGGTGTCCCGTGATTGTTAGACCGTGGCGATGACCCTCATCGATGAGCACCGCGAGCTGGTCGGGATGAATGCGTTTCGCCTTGAGCCCCTTAATGCCAAGCGCAGCCCACTTCCGGACATCGGCCCGAATTTGGTCCGGATTCATTTCGGCATCATCCCATCCAGGACGAGCAGAACCGAAGTAGGGGCCCGAATTCAAGATCCGCGGCCCGAGCTGTTGTCCGTTATCGATGCGCTTGCGCGCCTCCATCATTCCTTCCGGATCGACCTCGCCGGCGGGAAACGTTGAGGTGACACCGTTCGCAAGAAATAGCAGCGGATTGACGGTGTATTCGTCGACCCGGCCTTCACCAAACAGGTCGACCGCGTAGTGTGCGTGGACATCGAAAAGGCCGGGCAGGATATAGTCATCGTCCGCAAGATCGATGACCCGAGCGGTGCTGAGGTCGTGGCCGCTGAAGCTGGTGTCCACCGCAAGAAATTCGCCGTTACGCACGAGAATGCCCGTGTTTCGACGAACGCTATCGTGGATCGAATCGAACAGCCAGCCACCGCGGAACACGACATCGCCAGACCGGACTTCCGTCTGCACTTGTGCAAAGAGAAGCCCTACGGGAAGCAGGAGCGTAATCCAGCGACATGCAGGAAGGTACCATGGTGGAGTGAATCGCGTTCGGGCCATCATCAACAAGTATCATGTCAGGTAAAATTCCTCACGATCTCCTGGAAAAGGCGGCAGCCATGCGAGAATTCGGGCGGCTGCGAGGCGCAGGCCTTCCGGTTCCAGCCGAAGTGCGAGCGCGTCACGTCTGGGCTACAAACGACGGCTATGCGACCGGCCCCGATCCGGGCGCGCGCATTCCTGAGTTCGCCCTGCCCGATCAGTCCGGCGCCATCCGGACGCTTAACGATCTCGCGGGCCCGAATGGCCTGTTTCTGGTATTTCAGCGTAGCGCGGAGTGGTGACAGTATTGCCGCTCCCAGCTCGTGGAGCTGGAACAATCCCGAATGATGCTGGAGAAGAATGGGGTGCACATCGCCGCGATCAGCTACGACTCACAAGAGATCCTCGCCGCGTTTGCACAAAAGCACTCGATCCGCTATCCGTTGCTCTCTGACAAGGGCAGCGAAACGATTCGTAAATTCGGCATCTTCAACTTCAACATGGCTCCTGACTTGAGAGCGTATGGAGTGCCACATCCGGTGGAGTACCTGGTGAGTGCTGACGGAACTGTGGTTAATAAGTACTTCGTGCCGAACTACCAGCATCGGGTGACCGGATCGGCAGTGACGCTGCGCGAATTCGGAACAGTAGCAACTAGCGCCGCAATGGTGACTCTGGAGAGCGGAGCCCTGGCCGTTCAGATTGCTCTCCCCTCAGCCAAAGTGTTCGCCGGCCATGAGGTCAGCTTCTTCGCCGACTTCGCCTTGGAGCCCGGATGGCACATTTACGGCAACGGAGTACCGGAGGGATATACAGCGACTTCTATCACTTTTGAGAGTCCAAATGTTGTGGGTCAGAAGCTGGAACTCCCCGCAGCGGAAATGTTAGACATTCCTGGAGTGGGCGAAACTCTCCCGGTGTATAGCGGTTCGTTTCGAGGAATCGGCACGCTGCTCCTGAAACACCCTTTACCCGAGGGCCCGCTACTGTTGCAAGGTCGTCTTGCCTGTCAGCAGTGTAGCGATACGGTTTGCGAGCCGCCCGAAACGATGTCTTTCGAGCTGGCATTGACGTCGCAGCCCTTTGTGATCTCGGAACAGGATAAGAAGTTAACGGAGAAGCCCAAGGCGAGCTTCTAACGGAACAGCGTCTTCACGTAATCCGCGCCGAGCCCCACTTTTTCGAAATGCTCCCGGCACAGCGTGATGTAATTGTGAACGTCGAAGTATCCGTTGGACTCGCCGTTTTCATCCAGCCAGATCAGCGGGCCTTGCACTACGAAGAATACCTTCATCGGATCTTTGTGCTCGTACGCCACTAGCGTGTGCGCCTCACCGGGCGTTTCGTAGATGAAGTCGCCGGCGGTCGCTGTCCAGTCGTGCTCCAGATAGCCCCACTTGCCCGAGATCGTGTATGCGAACACCTCATGCGGATGATAGTGGCGATTCACCAGTCCCGCGCTCTTGGCCATCAAAACGTCGCACCATTTGTTCTGGCCCGGCGAAATCCAGAGCGGCTTGGAGGAAACCGTATCGGTGAACGGCACGAACAGGCGCTCGTCACCGTTGGGCGCGTTGTGCGCGTAAACCTCAGGCAATGCGTCCAGTTGGAAAACCTTGCTGATCGGCTTCAGATCTCTCCAAAATTCAGTGGTGGCGGTTTCAGGCATAAGCCCTTCCAAAATATCATCGCGAGGAAACCGGCGCAGCAACGCCTTGCAATAATAAAGGCATTGTGTCTCCGCGGAGCCATCTCAAATGAAAACTCTAGCCCTACTCATGTTTCTTTCATTCGCCGCCGCCAGCGCGCAGAACGTCACGGTGGAGGTTGGCGCGAAGCCCGTTGGCACGCGGAGCAAGCTCAACCTGGAACCGGGCAACGGGATCATGGAGATTTGCCGGGATGAAGGCGCGGCCAACGATCGCATCACCTGCGTGCCATCCTACAACTCCGCTATCATCTCCTCGCACGATAGCGCTCACAGCAACGAGAACTATTGTCTCTCCACCAACGGTACGCCGATATATACGTGCCGCCTGCCGTACAAGGCGCTGGGGGCCTATCAAGCCGGCATGGCGTTCGTCCTGATCGCAGACGCGACCTGCAGCGCGGGCTGTTCTCTCAACATTGATAACGTCGGGGCGGTGACCATCAAAAAGAGCGATGGAACCACCGATCCTGCTGGTGCGCTCGTCGCAGGCGAGCCGCAGTGGGTATTCTACGATGGCAAGGTGTTTCGTCTGATGGGCGGCGGCGCTACGCGCAGTCCTGAGGAGCGTGACCAGCTACGCGACTCCATGGCCCGCCGATTCATCGCCTCCATGGAGACCATGACCTATGCGAGCATTGTTAAGCTCGAAACCACCGCCGGCGACGTGCATAAAACCACTACGAATAACACCGTCGGCAACGCCGTCATCAACGCCGCCACCGGAGGTCTCCCGGGCCAGCACATGTGGGTGATTATCGTGAACGATCAGCTCAGCCGAAAAACCATCAACTTTGGCGGCAACTTCAAGAGCGCTGGCGCGCTGACGGGATCGCCCGGAAAATCCGCCACGCTGCAATTCATTTCAGATGGCATCGTGTGGTACGAGGTCGCCCGAACAACGAATCTATGACGATCCATTCGTCGCATGTTTCGCCGCCATCAGAACATCGAACATGCGGCCGAGCACGGCGGTGGCCTGCGTTTGCGAAATAGTCTCCGGATCGTAAGCGTGTTCGAGCACCAGGCCGTTAAGAGCTGCCTCCAGCGCCACCCTGCGCACGGCGCGCGATTCCCGGCCATCGTTCAACAGCTCCGGAATCATATCGCCGATGGTCTCCTGCTTGAGCGATTCCCGGATGCGGCGATGGGTGCGCGCCAGCCGCGCGCGTAACTTGGGATGCCGCAAGGCGAACAACTTGAATTCCAGCGCCAGCATCACCCACTGTCGATCCGATGCGTGTCCTACGTAGAATTTGCGCAACGCGCGGAGCCGGGCGTTGGATCCTGGGCATCGTTCCATTACCGTTCGCAAATCTCTTAAACGCTCGCCGGCTTCCTGCTCAAACAACGCGAAGAAAAGATCTTCCTTGTTGTTGAAGTTGGCGTAAAAGGCGCCTCGCGTGTGGCCGGTGGCGCCCGCGATGTCCTCTATGCGCGCGGCCTCGAATCCGTCACGGGCAAATATCCGCTTGGCCGCGTCCAGCAGCGCGCGCCGCGTGGCCTCGGTTCGCTGCTGGTGTTTGGTCTGTTCGCCTGTCTTGGCGGAGGTCGCTCGCATGCCTCCTACATTATATACATGCAAGTATGTATATAATAAAGTTCCAAGTTCCGATTGTGATAAATTTAAAGGACGTGTTTCGCCCAACTCGTACACTTTTGCTGAGCTTGCTGGCCGCCTGGTCGATGATCATGATGGCACCCTCCCTGGCGTGGGCCCAATTTGGAGGCGCTGGAGCGCAGCGATCCACCCCGGCGGTCCAATTGCCGGAGTCTGGACGCATCGCGCCCGGCACTGTCACCACCCAGCAGCAAGCCGCGCCCAACCCCAGCGGAAACGTGGTCAACAGCTCCATTCAGATCGGCGGCGATTTTCAGGGCAGCGTCCTATCCGACAAAATTCCCACCGGTCCGTTCCAGCTCACCCTGGAAGACGCCGTGAAGCTCGGCCTGGCTGCGAATCTCGGTGTACTCACAGCCGACGACACCTCCCGCGCCACGCGAGCCGAGCGCCTGCGGGCTCTCAGCAATCTTCTGCCCACCATCTCAATCGATGCCAGCGAAACCAGCACGCAGATTAATCTCGCGGCGTTCGGGTTCAAGTTTAATCTTCCTCCCGGCACTGGCTTCTCGATTCCCACCGTGGTCGGTCCGTTCCAATACTCACAACTGCTCGGCAATCTGAGCCAGTCCCTCTGGGACCCGGTGAGTCGCCGCAACTGGCACGCCAGCCAGGAAAGCGAACGCGCTTCCAATTTATCCGCTCGCGACGCGCGCGAAATGGTGGTTTTGGCGGTGGCCGGCACGTACCTCCAAACCGTCGCCACCGCCGCCCGTATCGTTTCGCAGCGTGCTCAAGTGGAAAACGCCCAAGCTGTCAATCATCAGGCGGAAGTTCGTAAGGAAGCCGGCACAAACGCGCGCATCGATGTCACGCGCACATTGGTCGAGCTGCAAGGCCAGGAGCAACGGCTCAACGCTCTCGAGTCCGATCTGCGCAAGCAAAAGCTCGCTCTGGCTCGTCTGATCGGCCTACCGCTCAATCGCGATTTAATCCTTAGCGAACAGCTCGCCTTCAATCCGCCCCCCGTGCCCGATGCCGCCGGCGCCGTGCAACAAGCGTTCCAGAAGCGCTGGGATTTGCAGGCTGCCGAGAGCCAGGTCCGCGCCGCCGAAATCGTGGTATCCGCCGCGCACGCCGAGCGCCTTCCATCCGCTTCGCTGACGGCGGATTACGGATTACTCGGTAGCCCGGTATCCAATCACGGCGTTTACACGGTGACCGGAACCCTCAACGTCCCGGTTTATCAGGGTGGCCGAGTCAAAGCAGACGTCCAACAGGCCGAATCGACCCTACATCAGCGCCAGGCCGAACTGATCGATCAGCGCGGACGCGTGGAGCAGGACGTGCGTACGGCGCTTATCGAGCTGGAAACCGCCATCGGTGAAGTCCGCCTGGCCGAAAACAATCGCGGCTTCGCGAATGAAACTCTGCGCGAGGCGCGGGATCGATTTAACGCCGGAGTCACGACCACTGTGGAAGTCGTCCAAGCACAGGAACAGCTGGCCAGCGCCGAAAGCGACTACATTTCGGGACTATTTGCTTTCGACTTGGCTCGCCTATCTTTGTCCCGAGCCATGGGAGAGGCCGAGACCGACCTTCCCACCTTATTAAGCGGAGTTCACCCCGGAGCTAAGCCATGAGCACCACCACCACGACGCCAACCGGACCGCTATCGCCGCCCGCGCCAGCGCCCGCAGCCGTAAAGACACCCCAGCCGGCCGCTCGGGGCCGCGGCCGCGCGTTCACCATCTTCTTTATAGTGCTGCTGATCGCCGCCGGCGTCGGCATTTACTTCTGGCTTCAATCGCGGCAATTCGAAACCACCGACGACGCCGAAGTGGAAGCTCACTTGAACTCCATCAGCGCTCGCGTTGACGGCTCCATCACGCACGTCTATGTCGATAACAATCAATTCGTAAAAGCCGGGGATCCTCTGGTGGATCTCGATCCGCGCGATTTTCAGGTGGCGCTCGATCAAGCGCGCGCGCAAGTGGCGCAAGCTCGCAGCCAGTTGACTGCGCAGCAGCCCAACGTTCCCATCACGCAGATCGAAAACAGCACTAATATCAGCGGGGCGGAAGCCGACGTCGCCAATGCGGCAGCGGGTGTCGGAGTTGCCGAGCGCGATCGCGAATCCGCCCTCGCGCGCTTAGCCGAAGCGGAGGCTAACGCGGCCAAGGCGAAGGCCGACCTGGCACGCTACACGGTGCTCATCAAGAACGAAGAGGTTTCGCAGCAGGAGTTCGATCAGGTGGCCGCCACCGCGAAAGCCCAGGACGCTACTGTTGCCGCCAACCGGGCGGCCGTCCAAGCAGCAGCTAGCACTGTGGAACAGCGGCAGGCCCAACTGGCACAAGTGAAGTCCCGTTTGTCTCAATACCAGACCAACGCGCCCGCGCAACTGGCCATCCGCCAGGCTAATGTCCAATCGCAGCAAGCCAACCAGCAAACGGCGCAAACCATGGTCGAGCAAGCCCAGTTGAATCTCAGCTACACGAAAATCACCGCCCCGGCCGCGGGCATCGTCCTCAAACGTTCCGCCGAAATCGGCGAACACATTACCGCTGGCCAGCAGCTGCTGATGATCGCCCAAATCGGCGACATCTGGGTGACGGCGGACTTCAAAGAGACGCAAATGCACAACATCCATCCCGGTCAATCGGCCCGCATTCACGTCGATGCGCTGCGGCAGGATTTCGAAGGCTACGTTGAAAACATCGGCGGCAGCACCGGCGCCATTTCCAGTGTCCTGCCTCCTGAAAACGCCACCGGCAATTACATCAAGGTGGTGCAGCGTATTCCCGTCCGTCTGCGCTTCAAGCCCAATCAGAACGGGCTGGATCGTTTGCGCCCAGGCATGTCGGTGGAGCCCGACGTCCGCATCGGGAGTTGAAATGACCCCCGCGTTAACGCATCACGATTGGAAACCGTCGCACAATCCCTGGGCCGTGGCCCTCACGGTTACCATGGCGACCTTCATGGAAGTGCTGGACACTTCCATCGCCAACGTCTCGCTCCCGCACATTGCCGGCTCGCTCGGCGCCACCTACGACGAAGCCGTCTGGGTTCTTACCAGCTATCTGGTCTCCGCCGCCATCGTACTTCCCGTCTCTGGCTGGCTCTCCACCGTCTTCGGGCGCAAGCGCTTCTACATGACCTGCGTGGGGCTGTTCACTATATCGTCGTTCCTGTGCGGCATCGCGCCTAATCTGCCGTTGCTCATCATCGCGCGCGTGTTGCAAGGCGCGGGCGGCGGCGGCCTGCAGCCTTCAGAACAAGCCATCCTCGCCGATACGTTTCCCATCGAAAAACGCGGCCAGGCGTTTGCTGTTTACGGCATGGCCGTTGTATTCGCGCCCGCCATCGGTCCCACGCTGGGTGGCTGGATTACGGACAACATGAACTGGCACTGGATCTTCTTTATCAACTTGCCGGTGGGCCTGCTCTCGCTCTTCTTCACCAGCCGCCTGGTGGAAGACCCACCGTGGCTAAAGGAAGAGAAGCGCGGTGGTATCAAGATCGATTACATGGGACTCTCGCTGCTGGTCCTGGGCGTGGGCTGCCTCCAGTTCGTGCTCGATAAGGGCCAGGAATCGGACTGGTTCTCGTCGCGCATGATTACCACGTTGTCCATGATCGCCGTTCCGGCCCTAGTCGCCTTTTTTCTCTGGGAGTGGTATCACCCCAACCCCATTGTCGATGTGCGCCTGCTCAAGAGCCGCAACTTCGGCACGTCGGTCTCGTTCTCATTCGTCTTGGGCATGGTCTTGTTCGGTTCCACCGTCTTGATTCCCGAGTTTCTGCAAAGCAGCCTCGGCTACACGGCTGAACAGGCCGGGCTCGCGCTCATGCCCGCCGGTTTTGCGCTGATGTTCATGATGGGAGTGGCCGGCCGCCTGACCGCCACCAAAATCGATCCGCGTTTGCTCATCTGTATCGGCTTCCTGGGCACTTCGCTGGCGCTACGCCTGATGACCAACATCTACCTCCAGATCGGTTTCACCACCATTGTGCTGCTGCGCGTGTTCCAGGTGATATTCATGCCGTTGATCTTCATTCCCATCAGCACGCTTAACTATGTTGGCGTGCCGCGAGAAAAGAACAATCAGGTCTCGGGCATTTCCAGCTTCATGCGCAACATCGGAGGCAGCATCGGCACTTCCGGACTCAGTGTTTTTCTTACGCGCCAGAGCCAGACTCACCAGGTCGCTTTCGCCTCCCACACCAGCATGGGCGACCCGAATTTCAGTCAATATCTGAGCGGCCTCACCGCGATGTTCGCCTCGAAAGGCTACGACGCCGCCACTGCCAGCCAAAAGGCGCTCGCCATGGCCTACTACACCGTGCAAACCCAAGCCACCGCGCTCAGCTTCAAAAACAGCTTCTACGTGATGTCACTGCTCATCGTCTGCTTGAGTCCGCTGCCGTTTATCATGCGCCGCCCCAAACAGGCCCAAGGCCGCCCCCCAGCAGCTCATTAGGTCTCAATTGGCCAGGTTGTCCTTGCGCCTGCGACACTGCGCGAGACATCCTGTCTCAGCCTGTCCCGACCCCATCGTAAGCCATTGAAAATGCGAGGCCTCTTGATTGGCAGAGCACCTGCTTTATAAGAGGCATGACATCCGAAATGAACGACCTGCTTGACCGGCTCCAGGAAGCGATTGACGAAGCAATCTCGGACTCCACGCGTATTGGCGCCATTGTCGCCGAAATGCAAAAGTCTGGCTACGATCTGTGCCTGATCGTGGAATCCAGCGCCGCCATCAGCCCCATGGACGACACCAAGCTCACGGACTTCGTTCCCGATCCCAGGTTGTTGGCCGCTGTGACGCCCAATGTCCCGACTGATGTACCGTCCAATGTCTACGCGTCCAACGGCGAGATCCAGCTCACCGGCGACGATCTTGCGTTCCTCCAGGAAATGAATATCTCCGTCGGGGTCTGATCGCTGCTAGCGCCCGGACAGCGCTTCCCTGACCATCGGCTCGGGTTTGGTCTCGAACACGGTATACACCGCACCCGCCAAAGCCGCACCGACGATGGGAGCAACCCAAAACAGCCAGAGCTGTTGCAGCGCCCACCCGCCCACGAAGATCGCCGGAGCCGTGCTGCGAGCCGGATTCACCGACAGGTTGGTCACCGGAATCCCGATCAAGTGGATCAGCGTCAGCCCCAGTCCGATTGGGATTGGAGCGAATCCTGGCAGCGCACGCCGGTCGGTCGCGCCCAGGATGATCATCAGGAACATAAAGGTCAGGACGATCTCGGCAGTCAGACACGCGCCCAAGGCATATCCCCCCGGAGAATGCGCGCCGTAGCCGTTAGCAGCGAAGCCGTCGGACAGGCTGAACCCCTCCTTGCCGCTGGCGATCAAATACAGCACTGCCGATCCTGCAATCCCTCCTAGCACCTGCGCGATCACATACGCCGGAAGCTCCGTCACCGGAAAGCGCTTGCCTACCGCTAGCCCAACCGACACCGCGGGATTCAAGTGGCATCCCGAAACGTGGCCGATGGCATACGCCATCGTCAGCACCGTCAGGCCGAAAGCCAGCGCGACACCGGCGAATCCTATTCCTAAGCCTGGAAACACAGCCGCTAATACGGCGGCGCCACAGCCGCCAAAAACCAGCCAAAATGTTCCGATGAACTCGGCGAAACATCGTTTCGAAAGTGACATGTGAATGTCCTCCTTGTTGAGCACAAATGCCGGCCACAGACGTTGACCACAGATGCTACTATACTCCCCATGAAACGGCGCTCCTTCCTTGCCACGGCAATCACTGCGGCGGCTGCGTCGCAAACATCCTGTCAATACGTGCCAGCGTCGGCGGCAACCCGTGCGGATTTCGAACTGGACGAAGTCAGCGTGGCCGATCTCGCGTCCGGCTTGCAAAAGGGCAAGTGGACTTCAGAACGCCTCGTCCAGCTCTATCTCGCGCGAATTGACGCAATCGATCGCAGCGGACCTAAGCTTGGCGCGGTGCTCGCGCTCAATCCCGATGCCGCCGCCATCGCCAGCCAGCTTGATCAAGAGCGCAAGGCCAACCGCTTGCGTGGCGCGCTCCACGGTATTCCAATCCTGGTCAAGGACAATATCGAAACGCGCGACCCCATCAGCACCACCGCCGGTTCGCTCGCCCTCTCCGATTGGCGCAGTCCTCAAGATGCGTCTGTCGCGTCGCGGCTCCGTGACGCGGGCGCCATTATCCTCGGCAAAACCAACCTGAGCGAGTGGGCCAACTTCCGCTCCACGCATGCCACCAGCGGATGGAGTGGGCGCGGCGGTCAAACTAAAAATCCCTACGCGCTCGATCGCAATCCATCCGGCTCCAGCTCCGGCTCAGGCGCTGCCACGGCTGCTAGCCTGTGTGCGGCGTCCATCGGTTCCGAGACGGATGGATCGGTCACAGCGCCTTCATCCATCAACGCCCTCGTTGGCATCAAACCCACCGTTGGGCTCGTCAGCCGCAATGGCATCATTCCTATCTCGGCCAGCCAGGATACCGCCGGCCCGATGGCCCGCACCGTTCGCGACCTCGCGATTCTGCTCAGCGTGATGGCCGATCCAGAAAGCAAAGCCGCGACCGATTACACGCGTTTCCTCGATCCCCACGGCCTGCGTGGAGCGCGCCTCGGCATCGCGCGCAAATTCTTCGAGAGCAATGCCCCGCTCGATGCGTTCCTCAGCGGCTGCGTCGACGCGCTGAAGAAGGCCGGCGCCGAGGTCATCGATCCCGCCGATCTAGCGACCCATGGTCAAATGGACGCGCCCGAGGGAGAGGTGCTGTCGTACGAATTCAAGGACGGCATCAATCGCTACCTCACGCGGCTTCCTTCCGGCAGTCCCGCCCGCACGCTGGAAGAGCTCATCGCCTACAACGAGAAGAATCGCGATCGCGAAATGCCCTTCTTCGGCCAGGAGCTGTTCATAAAAGCGCAGGCCAAAGGCCCGTTAACCGATGCCGCGTACCTCAAAGCCCGCGCCGATTGCGTGCGGCTCTCGCGCCAGGACGGCATCGACGCGCTGCTCGCCGGGCATAAGCTGGATGCAATCGTGTCTCTGACCTCCGGCCCCGCCTGTCTTACTGACCATGTCAACGGCGATCAGGACACCGGCGGCTGCACCACGCCCGCGGCCGTCGCCGGCTACCCGCACATCACCGTCCCAGCCGGATTCTATGGCGGCCTGCCCATCGGCCTGTCGTTTTTCGGCGCCGCCGGGAGCGAGCCGACAATGATCAAGCTCGCCTACGCCTGGGAGCAACAGATGAACGCGCGGCGGAAGCCGGGTTTCGCCCCCAGTGTCGCGAGCTAAGAACCCACCCGCGCCGCGCCTTAGCGTGTTGTTGGCAACGGAGGCGCCGATAGGCGTGCTGTTCCGCCGGGGTCCTAGCAAGCTGGTGCGCCTCATTCTATGGAACCGGGAAACCGACAAATTCACCCCGGGCCAGTGGTTCAAGGGCAAGGTATATCCTGATCGCTCGGACCTGTCTCCGGACGGCCGGCACATGATTTATTTTGCAATGGGCGGCGTCGCTTGGGCGATCCCCAAGACGTGTGGGACGTGGACAGCGATCTCGCGCGTACCCTCGCTGACCGCGCTGGCTCTTTGGCCGCACGGCGACACATGGGGTGGCGGAGGAATGTTCACGTCGAACCGCTCCTACTGGCTTGATACGTATCACGAACCACTGCGGGCCGACACAAACTTGAAGCGCGTATTCAGCTCGCCAGCGCCTTCACGCATAGAGCGGGACGGGTGGGTCCGCAAGGAGACCAGTCGAAAAACCAAGCTGTTCGTGGTTTTCGAGAAAGAGATTCCTAAGGGCTGGATCCTGCGGCTGAGACAGAACTATCTCAACGATCGGTACGAGTTGGAACAACGCGAGCATGGCTTGAAGCTGGAATTCCCAACCTGGGAGTGGGCCGACTGGGACCGTAAGCGATTGGTCTGGGCCGAGCAAGGGTGTCTTCGCGCCGCCCGACTCGAACCTCGCAAGCTCGGCGCCGTGCGCACGCTCTACGATTTCAACGGCATAATCCCCACTAAACCTGAGTAGTGATGTGCACTGCCTCCTCCCCGATTTGTGATGATAGAGATATGCGGCAGCTCCTGCTCAGCCTGACAATTGCCCTCGCGTTCGTGGCGTCACTCCCCGCGGCCACGCCCGCCAACGTGTTCAACGCGTCCTTCGATAGCCCCAGCCCATCCTGGACGGTTTTGCACGGAACCGCTGTCGCCGATCCCGCAGTCACACACGATGGCCAAATGTCGATGCGGCTCGAATCAGGGGCCAACTCAGGAGGGGCCGCCCACGACGCTCGCGTACAATCCGCGCCCGTCACGCTCACCATCGGCAAGCCGTACGAGCTTTCCGGCTGGATCCGCACCGACAAACTCACTGTCCGCGACCTCGACCGTTCGCCCATTGCTACCGGCGCCGCGCTCACCATGGCTTCCACGCCATATGACGTGCAGTCGGAATCGGTCGCAGGCTCGCGCGATTGGACCCGCGTGCATCTCCGCTTCATCGCCACGCGCGCCCAGGACAATCTCGTGCTCACCGTTGCCTACGGCGGCACCTTCGAAGGCAAGGCCTGGTTTTCCGGAGTGGCCCTGAACGAAGCGCCGGCCAACCTCATTAATGATCCGTGGCCCACGCCCTCGGCCGTCACAACCTACGGCCCGGCATATCGCTATCCGGTCGGCGGATGGATTTATCTCCACATCGAAGGGAAGCCGTACGAGCGCGGTTACCAACACGGCCGCCTCATGGCCAAGGAAATCCCGCAGTACATGGAGCGCTGCGCCGCCGATCTCGATCCCAAGGGCAAGAACATCAGGAAGTTCTTCAAGAGATGAAGGGCATCGCCGACGGAGCATCCGACGCAGGCGCTCGTTGGGAAGGCCGTCCGATTGATCTCACCGACATCGTAGTAGTCAACACCACGGTCGAGCTCGGCGAGCTTAGGGAAGCCCTGCCCGTTACGCCCAATGGTCTGGAAGGCTTGCATCTCTCGGCGCCCGACTATAGTCGTGGCAAGCGCGAGGCACTGGACCACTGCAGTTCCTTCGCTGCCACCGGCTCCGCCACTCGCGATGGCCGCATGGTCATCGGCCACACCACCTGGTGGCCGCTCACGCTCGCCGAACAGACCAACGTGATGCTCGATATCCAGCCCACCACCGGTCACCGTGTGCTGATGCAGAGCTATCCCGGCGGCATCGAAAGCGGAACTGATTGGTATCAGAACGACGCCGGCATCGTGCTCACCGAAACCACCATCAATCAGAGTCCCTTCAATGTCAATGGCACGCCCATCGCGTATCGCGCGCGCAGAGCCATCCAGTATGGCGGCGACATCGATCAAGTTGTGCAGTATCTCAGCACGAAAAACAACGGCCTCTACACCAACGAGTGGATCCTGGGCGACGCCAAGACCAACGAGATCGCTTTGTTCGAGCTCGGCACTTACAAAACCCGGCTCTATCGTAGTTCCAAGAACGATTGGTTCGGTGGCACCGAAGGCTTCTATTGGGGCGACAACAACGCCAAGGATCTCAGCGTGCGCCTGGAAGGAACACCGGACCCCAATGCTCGGCCGTCCTACATCCCTTACGTACCCACCGATCGCGACCTGAAGTGGCAGGATCTTTATCGCCAGCACAAAGGCAAAATCGACGAACAGTTCGGATTCATGGCGTTTCACACCGCGCCACTGGTCAGCATCGGCGCCATGGATGCCAAAGTCGTCACGTCAGACATGGCTTCGCGCATGATGGTGTGGGCCGAGTTCGGCCGTCCCAATCAGACCGAGCGCCTGTCGTCCAAAGGCGAACGGGACGAATACCCGGGCAACGATGGCCTGTATCCTTCCGGTTACCGTCTGATTTCCGCCCACGCGGCGCCCGCTTCGAACATCGAAACG
>Ga0206831_1001_pt1 | contig 57160 bp, 48 predicted proteins | sample Alteio_BWOrgCont_73_FD_152876 | JGI IMG/M metagenome (GOLD analysis project Ga0206831, IMG submission 152876) | Enriched cells from forest soil in Barre Woods Harvard Forest LTER site, Petersham, Massachusetts, United States -... | ecosystem: Environmental > Terrestrial > Soil > Temperate forest >...
AGACTTCCACGCCCAACAGATGAAGGCGCACCACCACATCGGAGATCGCGTCTCGCGACTTGATTGCGTCAATGCGCTTCAGCTCGGGCTGCAGCGGCCTGATTCCGAGCTTTTCTATCGCAGGTTGGTCCACGCAGGAAGCATAAAAATCACCGATTTTTTGTTCGACGGCGGAGCGCTTGGGATCGTTGGTGGAGGTCTTGTCCAGAATTCCGCGGAGGACCGCGCGATTGCGATCGGCAAGATCGCCGAAAGTATCCCAGGAGGACTGGTCGGCGGGAATCGGACTGTTGGCGATCCAGGCTCCGCAGGCGTATTGATAGAAATCGAGGCAGGGATTGGCCGTCTTATCCATGCTGGAAGTGCTGAAGCCTGGGTTAGCTGATGGGTTAGCTTCGGCCGGCCCAGTCTTCGTCGGCTGAGACGCAGGACCGGTTTGCGCGAGAGCGCCGATCGCGACGAGCAGGACGAGCAGGATCAGCCGCATATTTAAGTTTATCGCGCGGAGAAGTTATGATGATGAGAACAACTCCGCATGAATGCGTTGCGATTCGAATGCCAGCCCGGATGTACAAATTGTTGCGAGCAGCAGGGGTTCGTGTATTTAACCGAGGCCGATCTGGTGCGCATCGCCGAGTATGTGGAAATGACGGCGCGAAACTTTGAGCGGAAGTATGTGTATCGCACCAATCACCGGCTGCGGTTGCGGGTCCCGCGCCAGCAACAATGTCATTTCCTGCGCGATGGAGGCTGTTCCATTCACGCCGTGAAGCCGGTGCAGTGCCGCGCTTTTCCATTCTGGCCGGAGCTGGTGGACGACAAGCGCGAATGGAAGAAGACTGCGAGGTATTGCCCCGGAATCGGCAAGGGCCAGCTCGTGCAGATCGAGGCGGCGCGAAAAATAGCGGATGAATTCCTGCACTCTACTTGACGACGATTTTGTCGACGGCCTGGTTGTCGAATTGATCGCTGACGCGAACCGCTATCACCTGCTCGTCGGCCGATGGCCGATCGATCACGAGATGGTACTCTTCATTGGGCGAATCCGACAAGCGGTTTACAGGATCGATGAGGACCCAGTCGCCGCCGTTCACCGAGTACTCGGCGTGATCGATGGTGCTGCGGGCATCGCGCGCGGTCCAGCGGATATCGAGTTTGTTGCCGGACGCCGGGCTGCCAGTGAGATTCGAGATTTGCGGCGGCGTGTTGTCGATCAAGAACGGATCGCTGACTAGAGACGCGCTGAGAGATTGCGCGGGCGGGTTGCTGGGCGAGTCCGATGCGGTGACGCGTAACACGTATTCGCCGTCGGGAAACGCGCCGGTGTCCCAGCTGATGTACCTTTCCTTGACGTTTTCCTTGAGAAGCTTCCAGGTGGACTCCTTCACGCCCCGGATTTCCACGCGATAGGCGAGAGTGTCGCCGTTCTCATCCGAAGCCAGCCAGCGCGCGCCTTCATAGCCCTTCGCGTAGCTCATGGACTGAGAGAGATTGGCGCTCTCGACGGACGGTGTGGGATTGGGCCTTTGCTGACCGATTGGCGGCAGTGTGATGGAGGTGGAGGAAGGAATGGAGAGCACCGACTGCGGGAAGCGGTAATTCGCGGGCGTGATATCGATGCTCTCGACAACTGGCGCGACGTTCTTCGGAAGATAGGCGACCTCGACGTAGGAGACCTCGGGTGCCGGTTGGCTGGGGCCAGGTGTCAGCTCGATTTTGTATTGCAAGAATCGGGCGGGAGGCGAAACGGTGCGCCCGGCGCCGCAAGAATCGCAGGCCGGAGCCGTGGTGTCCGCTTGGATCGGCGTCCACGGGCTCCAGTTGCTCTCCGGATGGCTACGGTTTCCGCTGCGCGTGGCGACCGCAATGTTACCCGCTCCGCGATAGTTGATGCGGCCCCAATAGGTGAAGGAACCGGCGTCCAGCACGTCGCTTTCAAACGTGCCGCTCTTCTCAAAGCCGGGTCCGATGCGGAGCACCTTGCCGATGTTGCCGGTGACAGCATATAACTCGCCCTGGGGACTTCTGCCGAAGCCGGTGACCTGGGTAGGCGTGGCTTCGAGCAGCAGCGTGCTAAGCGAGTCGGAATCCAGCCGAAAAATTTTGCCGCGATTGCCGGTTCCGAGCAACGGAAGACCGGCCGTATCGAATCCTATGGCGTACACGATATCCTGCGCGCCGGTCCAAATGGTGCGTGGAGAACCGTCGGGATTGATCCGATACACTTCGGAGCCTCCCACCAGCGAAGGGCCGGGGGCGGACACAGGCCGGGCAGTTCCGGAACCAGACGCCGCGCCAGTCACGGGATTGGGAGCAGGAGCCGGCGGCGGGGCGGCTTGCGCGACAGCGGTTTTATTGCCGACTCCAGCTGCGAAGATAGCGCCATCCGGCTTGATCGCCACCGCCGTAATCTCTCGCTTGGGCGATTGATAGAGAACGAAACCTTGTCCGGGCAAACCTGGGCCAGCGGGCGAGATGCGCAGCACCAGGCCGCTAGGCTCGGTGCCCACGATCAGGTTGTCCTGAGCGTCGATCGCGAGCGACCGGGCGTGCGTCTCTTCAGTTTTGAAGTAGACAGTGCCAACGCCAGCAGGCGTGACACGATGAATTTCACCTTGATCGCCGGTGGCGACGAACAGATCTCCCTTGCTCGAGAACGCCATAGCCCAGATATATTTCTGGTGTGGATCGTAGAACAGCTTTGGCTTGCCATCGGCCGCGATTTTGTAAATCTTTCCATCGGGATCGGTGGCGGCGTACAGAGCGCCATGTCCATCGAGGACCAACGCGTGAATCTCGAGGCCGTCTAATTCGGCGAAGGTCCGGCTCTTGCCGTTGCGATCGATGGCGAACACCTTGGCAGATCCGCTGCCCGAGCCTCCGCCGGCGGTATAGAGCGTGCCCTTAGAATCAGCCGCGAGGGTCCAGAGGTACGGGGTGGAGGAGTCGAAGACCTCGGTGAGCTCGGGTGAAAGAAAAATGCGGCCGTCGCCTCGCAGAGAGAGATGCGTGAGCGTTCCGCGCTCGAAATCGCTGCGGTCGCCCTGCTGCCAAAAACGTGTTTCCACCGCGAAGCAGGCGGCGCAGGCGAGCAGCGCCACCAGAGGGAATCGAATTGTTTTCATCAATGGTTAACTACTTTACGGTGATCCGGAGGGAGAAGCTGCCCTCGATGAGCATGTCGAAAGGAATGCTGCCTTGTTCCATCGCGCTCTCAGCCGAGCTTTGGAGGCGGCGGCTGGCGGTGCGGTCGGTCTGCATCACGTTCATGACGGAGGCCGGCAGGCTGGGCAGAGTCTTATCTTCATAAAAAACGGTGGGCCGGGGTTCAACCAGCGAAACGTAGAGCTTGTTGTTGCTGCGTTCCTGATTCATCAACGAAACGGTCTGCTTGATGTCGATGAAAGGCTCGGCCAAGGCGGCGGCGCTTTGCAAGCGGTTCAACGTTTCGGCATCGCTGAACAGGACACGATGCTCGCCCTTGGGCAAGCCGGCCGGAATCTTCAGAGTGAAATCGCGTTCGATGCGCTCGTCGCGGTAGGGCCGAACGAAAACCTTCACCGGCACTTCGGTGCCCGCTTCCACTTCACTAGCCGGGACCCAGGCGTTCTCGATTATCGCTTCGCGGCGATCGGGAAGAATATCCACGACGGCGTCGACGGATTTGAGTTTGGGAATTTGCACCGGATTGAGGAACAGGCGGTTGAACTTGTCGCCCCACCATCCCGCCAGTTGGTTCGGAACGGGCGCGGGGCCTTCGTTGGAGGCGAGGATGGTGGAAAGGGACACGCCGGGCTGGCCGTCCAGCGCCACTTTGCCGCTCAAGCGGTAGGTGGTTTCCTCGGCGAACTCGTTCAAGCTGGAAATGGAATTGAACAGCGTCATCGTCATTAGATAGGGCGTCCACTTCTGATGGACGAACACGCTGAAGTGCAGATCGCGTTCCTTGCGGATGGTGTTGTTATCGCCGAAGGAGCGGACCTTGAGAGTGACGGGGACCATTTCCGACGTTTCGCCCAAATCGCCGAGCACGCCGCTATGGCGATCCTGTTTGAGGGCGCCGACAATCTCGGTGGTGTTGCCGAACTTGGTGGGCTGATATTGCGAAGCCAGGGTGGTGATGACATCGGCCTTCGCCATGGGCATATCGATGGGACCGAGATTGAAGAAAGAATGGCCGCAGAACAGCACGTGCTTGCCGTCGTTATAGGTGACGGTGCACATGGCGCTGATGCTCATGTCGCCAGTGACCAGCACTCCGCTGACGGCGTCGCCAGGCTGCAGCGATTGTTCCCATCCCTTAACAGGCTTGGAGCTAATCATGGTGCTGGCCCCGCCGCCGCCCGCTACCGTCATGCCCATGTGCTCAAATTCGGGGGCGAACTGGGGTAGGACGTTTTCGTTAAATCCGGCGAAGTTCAGTGGCGTCTCGATGGGCACCATGCCGGAGAGGGGCGCGAAGGCACTTGCAAGGTTCGGGCCGCCAGGCGATGAGTTGTCATAGGACGCCGCGTTGTGCGCCGCGTTCTTGCCGGGCGTGCGGGCGTTGGAGGGAAGCGAATCGTCAAACTCGTTCACTTCGAGCATCAACTCAATGGGGGTGATGCCGCACAGCGCGTCGGGCGAGAATGTGCTGAAGCGCAGGGCGATGGCTCCTACCAGCTTTCCGTCGATGTAGACTGGACTGCCGCTCATGCCGGCGGCTACGTTGGTACGCTGGCCCTTGCCGCCGAGCTTCGCCATGATCACATCCTGCTTCGGTCCCCATTGGTTTTTATAAATTCCCAGGATCTCTACCGGGAGCGCCTCGGGTTCGGAACCCTTGAGTACGGTCCACGCATATCCCTTCATCCCCGGCTTGAGATCGGCCTCTTTGAAAATCTGGACCTTTCCAGCTCTGGGACGGACGGGCGCTGGTTCCTGGCCGAAGAGAAAAGAACAGCACGCCGCCGCCACCGCAAGTGCGGCTAACTTCTGCATGAGGACCATCCTTGTTGCTGATACAGGCATACCCTGCCTGCTTGTTTATATTATCATCCAGATTTTCAAAGAGCGGGGAGAGAGGATGTAGTGTAACGTTTACGCCAGCTGGATTGCTTCAGGTTTCTCGGGGGTTTCAGGTTTCCCGTAGTTTCAGGTCTGAGGATAGGTTCCGTCGGGGTTATAGCCGCCGCCTGGGTCCTGATCGAGTTCAGCGGGCTGGGGCGGATGCAATGGTCCGCGGGGTGGCGCGACTTCGTCTTCCGTAGGTGGCTGGGTCGTTCCTGTCAGACCCTCCAGGAGCGGTTTCAGGATGGATTCGGGCTCGGCGGTCGGGTCGGATGGCGGAAGTTCATGCTTGGGTGCTTCCGTAGGCTTCTTGCTCACGGTACACCTCCTTTCTGACCGCGATTTTAGTCGGACAGGGTTTCATGGGCGCTGTGGCGAACGCGGAAGTGAATGAAAAGGGCCGGAATACGAGCGGGCGAGATCGGTCACTGCGGGGAGAATGGAAAGCGCGCCCCCGGCGGGGTTCTGAATTCAGAATTCAGATGTCAGAATTCAGAATGCGGTTATTCCCGAAGCCGGTCGAGCAACCGGCGCAGGGCTGATTCGACTTCAGGGGGTAATTGCCCTGACCTAGCTGCGACAACCTGCGCGAATGTGTCCGTCCACGGCTCGCGGTGCCCCCCGCAGTCTTCGAAGGCACTGAGACCCAACAGCCACGTCGCCGAATTGATCTCCAGCGGGTGTAACAGTTCACGCGCCATCTTCTCATCGTGTTCCACCCACGTGCAGGTATCCAGGAGATTCGAGCCGCAGAGGCCTTCTTGGATTTGAAGAAGCAGCGCACCAAAGGAAACGAAGGCTCGGAGACGAGGATCACTTTGCTTGACGTGAAGCCAGAGAAGGAACCCTAGAGCCAGTCGTGAAGCGTCACTGCCTAGCGTGATCGAACTGCGCACCAACCAAATGACCTTGCCGGGGGACTTTTGAATGTCTCCGAGATCGTCGTCGCCAGAGACGAAGGCATCGTTCCGCAGAAGGATGATGCAGGCGAGGAGGCGCTTGCGGTGACCTTCGATGTCGGCGCTGCCGGGGCAGGTCCACTGCTCGAGTTCGAGGGCTTCTTTGAGATCATACGGAACGACGCCAAGCACGGGATTGGGAACGAGCTGCTCCAGAATAGCGAGCACTCGTACTTCAGCGTTGTTTCCGTAATCGTTCATCGCGATCTCGCGAATCATCTCGCGCGAGACTCGGGCGCGAACGAAGTCGAGCAGAGCAGTTTCGGACGGGCCTGCGGCGGCTATCAGAGCGACGGGTGGATCCATAGGCCTATTCAAACAGAACGCCGGCCCTTTCGAGGGAGGCCAATTTTTCATTCTGAATTCTGAATACTGAATTCTTCGCCTTGGATATACTGTTCTGAATATGTCCATCAAAGCGTCAACTTGCATTCGCCTGAGTGGAATTGGCCTGGCTCTTGCGGGATTGTGTTTGGTTTGGTCGCAAGGGCAGCCGCCGAAGCAGCCGCTCAACGTCCAGAAGGTGACCGACAATTTGTGGGTGCTGATGACCAGCAGTAGCGGCAACGTCGCGGTGCTGCCTACCAGCGAGGGCGTGCTGCTGGTGGACGACAAGTTCGACCAGGACGGTCCGGAGATCCTGGCGAAGGTGAAGGCCATCAGCGACAAGCCGATTAAATACATCTTGAATACACACCAGCACGGCGATCACACGGGCGGAAATGCTTTCATGCTGATGAACACGCCGGCCGAGATTCTGATCCATAAGAACGCGCGCGCCAATATGGTGGCGGGCAAACAGCCAGGGCTTCCGCAGGTCACCTATGCCGACGACGCGCAGGTGTTCATCGGAGGCAAGGAAGTGAGCGCGCATCATTTGGGACGCGGGCATACCAACGGCGATGCGGTGATCCTGTTCCCGAGCGAGCGCGTGTTGCACACGGGCGATCTGTTCGTGAATGGCAGCGCGCCGTTCATCGACTACAGCGCCAAGGGCAGCATCGTGGAGTGGGACAAGACGCTCGATCGCGTGCTGCAGCTCGATTTCGATATCGTGATCCCCGGACACGGGCCGGTGGCGAAGAAGGCGGACCTGGTGAAGTGGCGGGACTCGATCGCCGAACTTCGATCGCGCGCGAAGAAGCCCTGCGCGGGCGGAGCGGCGGATGCGGTGAAACGGCTGGATCTCACCGGCCTCAATATGGACAATAGCCTCGGCTTCCTGGACCGGAGTGTGCCGGCCATGTGCGCGGAGTTGGCGAATTAGGAGGGGAGGTGCAAATGACGAGACGTTATTTGACCGCGAGCTTCGCGATGGCGCTGTTCGTAATGACCGCAACGGCGGGCGCGCAAGTAACCGTCACCGGTCCTATTGCCGGCACACCTCTGCTCGACCTGGGCAAATTCGATCTGGCGGCTTTGGGTTACGTCACCGAAGAATTCTTTTTGTCGGGAACAGCGACGTCCTACAAACGGGTTGGTCAGATTACTGAAGACGGCAACTGGCAGGTGGAGCACGCGGCAACGGCGCCATTTACGACCCGCATCGTGGTGGTCCGGCCCGCTGATGCGGGCAAATTCAATGGCACCGCCGTGGTGGAATGGTTGAACGTCAGCGCCGGTACCGACCTCGGGGCCGACTGGAGCGCCCTGCATCGGGAAATTGTTCGAGACGGTTTCGCCTATGTCGGCGTCTCGGCGCAGAAGGTGGGCATCGAGGGCGGCCCGAGCCTGGTGCCCAATGCTCTGCCGATCAAGAAAGCCGATCCAGCGCGGTATGGCCGGCTCAGCCATCCGGGTGACGCCTTCGCCTACGACATCTTTTCGCAGGCTGGCGCGGCGGTTCGCGGCGCGGCAGGGGCCAAGGTGCTGGGTCCGTTGGCCGCGAAGCGCTTGCTCGCGACGGGTGATTCACAATCGGCAGTCTTTCTCACCACCTACGTGAATGCCATCGACCCCGTCGCCAAAGTTTATGACGGCTATCTGATCCACTCGCGCTTCGGCAGCGCTGGGTCGATAGAAGGCGCCTCGATGCTTGGAGGACCAAGCGACATGCCTGCGACGGTGAAGCTGCGCGCCGATCTGCGCGTTCCGGTGATTACGGTCATTACCGAGACCGACCTCATCGGCGCCGGCCTAGCCGGATTTGCTGCCGCGGCGCAGGACGACACGAAGCGGCAGCGGACCTGGGAGATTGCCGGAGCCGCGCATGCCGACACCTACGTTTTTGGCGCGACCGCTATCGACTCGGGCTCGACGCCCGTCGCGCAACTGGCGGCCGCCTACGCGCCAACCGATACCATCGCAGGCATGCAGCTGGCGAAGCCGGTGAACTCGGCGCCCCAGCACCATTACGTCCTGTCGGCGGCGCTGTGGAGTCTCGATCGTTGGGTGAGGGCTGGCAAAGAGCCGCCTAAGGCGCCGCGCCTCAAGACGCTTGCAGGCGACAAGCCTGGTGCACCGCTACAACTGGTTCTCGACGCCAACGGCGATGCGGAAGGCGGCATCCGCACGCCTTGGATGGATGTTCCAACGGCGCGCCTGTCGGGGCTTGGAAATTCCCCTGGGGCCATAGGTGGTCTCTTCGGCGTTACCGAGCCATTCGATCAAGCGATGCTCGACAAGCTCTATCCCCGGGGCCGGGCCGAATACCTGAAAAAATTCGACAAATCTCTCGAGTCGGCGATTAAAGCGGGCTTCATTCTTCCGGCGGATGCAGCGGACATAAAGGCGTTGGCGGCCGCGATGTATCCAGGGAAGTAAGAAGCCAGAATTCAGAATGCCGTTATCCCGACAGCCGGCCAAGCAACTGGCGCAGGGCTGATTTGACTTCCGGCGGAAGCTGCCCGGACCGCGCTGCGATGACTTGCGCAAACGTGTCCGTCCAACGAGAGCGAGAAGCTGAGGGTGGATCCATAGGACCTATTCAAACAAAAAGCCCGCCCCTTTCGAGGCGGGCCAACTTTCGAATTCTGACTTCTTCGGTCTAGTAGTCCATCTCCGGACCGCCGTGCCCACCAGGGGCCGGAGCCGGTTTCTTCTCGGGGATCTCGGCGATCATGGCTTCGGTTGTCAGCATGAGGGCCGCGATGGAAGAAGCGTTCTGGAGCGCAGAACGGGTCACCTTGGTAGGATCGATGACGCCCGCCTTCACCAGGTCTTCATACTGCGCGCTGGCAGCGTTGAAGCCGAAGTTCGAGTCGCTGTTGCTGCGGATCTTCTCGATCACGATCGCGCCTTCGTACCCGGCATTGCCGACGATCTGCCGCACGGGCTCTTCACAAGCGCGCTTCACGATATCGACGCCGATCTTCTCGTCGCCAGGGAGGGTCAAGCCTTCCAAGGCCTTGGCCGCCCGCAGCAACGCAACTCCGCCGCCCGGAACGATGCCTTCCTCAACAGCCGCGCGAGTGGCGTGCAGCGCATCCTCGACACGAGCCTTCTTTTCCTTCATTTCGGTCTCGGTGGCTGCTCCGACCTTGATCACGGCAACGCCGCCGGCCAGCTTGGCCAGCCGCTCTTGCAGCTTCTCGCGATCGTAATCGCTGGTGGTCTCTTCGATCTGCGCGCGCAACTGCTTAATACGCCCTTCGATCGACTTTTGGTTGCCGGCGCCATCGATGATGGTGGTATTGTCTTTGTCCACCGTGACGCGCTTGGCACGGCCGAGGTCTTCCAACCGCACGCCTTCCAGCTTAATGCCGGTCTCTTCCATGAGAGCCTTGCCGCCGGTGAGGACGCCGATGTCTTCGAGCATCGCTTTGCGGCGATCGCCGAAGCCGGGAGCCTTTACCGCGCAAGCATTCAACGTGCCGCGCAGCTTATTCACTACCAGGGTCGCCAGCGCTTCGCCTTCCACTTCTTCGGCGATAACCAGCAGCGGCTTGCCGGAGCGGGCGATCTGCTCGAGCAGCGGCAGCAAGTCCTTCATATTGCTGATCTTCTTTTCGTGGATCAGGATATAAGGATCTTCGAGGACGCACTCCATGCGATCGGGATCGCTGATAAAGTAGGGCGAGAGATAGCCGCGGTCGAACTGCATGCCATCCACGGTTTGGAGCTCCGTGTTCATGGTCTTGCTCTCTTCAACCGTGATAACCCCGTCCTTGCCGACCTTCTTCATCGCTTCGGCGATGGTGTTGCCGATATCGGAATCGCCGTTGGCCGAGATGGTGCCTACCTGAGCGATGGTCTCGTTATCCTTCACGTCCTTGGAGAACTTCTTCACCTCGCCGACTACCAGCTCGACAGCCTTCTCGATGCCGCGCTTCAGGGCCATCGGATTGGCTCCGGCTGCAACTGCCTTCACACCTTCGCGGTAGATTGACTGCGCCAGAATGGTGGCGGTGGTGGTGCCGTCGCCGGCCGTATCGGAGGTCTTTGAAGCAACCTCGCGCACCATCTGCGCTCCCATATTTTCGAGCGGATCCTTCAACTCGATTTCCTTGGCGACGGTAACGCCGTCCTTGGTGATGGTTGGGCCGCCGAACTTTTTCTCGAGAACGACGTTGCGGCCGCGGGGGCCAAGCGTGACCTTTACCGCATCAGCCAACTGGTTGACGCCGCGGAGAATCGCTTGACGGGAATTTTCGCTGTAAACAATTTGCTTAGCTGCCATTGATAATGTCTCCTTATTAAACTGCTTATGCTACTTTGGTTGCCTTCTTTGGAGCGCCTTCCAGAACGCCGAGGACTTCATCCTCGCGCATGATCATGAATTCTTCCCCATCGATGCGGATTTCGCTGCCAGAATACTTGCCGAACAGGATGCGGTTGCCCTTTTCCACGTCCAGTGGAACCAGCTTCCCGTCTTCCAGGCGCTTGCCCTTGCCGACGGCCACCACTTCACCTTCTTGCGGCTTCTCTTTGGCGGAATCGGGAATGTACAGGCCACCAATCTTGGTCTCCTGCTCTTCGATCCTCTTCACCACGATCCGGTCATAGAGCGGTCGAATATTCATAGTTCTTGAACCTCCTCTTACGTTGAGCTTGGAATTTTATGATTCGCGAGTTGTTGGGAATCTCGCCTCACGTATATTAGCAGACTCTCTCGGCGAGTGACAACATTCCGCTGTAACTATCTGATTCTTATTAAGTTAAATTTGTGCTACAAGAGGCGTGGACATCCTTCGGAGCTTCTCGATATGCTGGAGAGGTATAAATGCGCCGTTTTGCGCCATTGATCCTGTTGGGCTTCGTTGCGATTCTGTCCGGTGTCGGATGGACCTATTTCGAGCGCCTGAAGCTGCTGGCGGCCACCGCGCCGGTGAAACCCAAGAGTCTAGCTCCGGGTTTGTCGATGACCGCCCACGGATGGAGTTACAGGCACACCTCGAGTCAGAAGACCGTCATCCAGTTGCACGCCGACGATATGCAGGAGTTGGACGGCAAGGACGAGCTGGGCGGCGTGACGCTCGACATTTACAGCAAAGACGGCCAGAAATACGATCATATTCAGAGCGCCAAGGCCGAGTTCGACGTGGCCTCGGGAATGCTGTACTCCGACGGCGAAGTGGAGATCACGTTGAATCAGCCTGTCGACGGGCAAGCGACCCCCCAACTGATGCGGGTCAAATCCTCCGGCGTTCACGTGGAGAGCAAAACGGGGAAGGCGAATACCGATCGGCTAGCCACCTTCAAATTTGACCGGGGCGACGGACACGCGACAGGCGCCGATTACGATCCCACCACGGGCGAGCTCAATCTGCATGGGCAGGTGTCCATGACTTGGCGGGGGACCGATCCAGGCACCATCCCGATGAAGATCGAAACGGACCAGCTCAATTACAAAGAGAAGGATGGGAAGGTGTTTCTTACGCCCTGGTCCAGGTTAACGCGTGACACTCTGAGCATGAATGCCGGACCCGCTATAGTAACGATACAAAAGGGCTACATCCAGTTTGTGGAAACCACGCAGGCCAAGGGTACGGACCTTCGTCCGGGCCGGAACCTGGATTTCGCCGCCAACCAGCTGCGGCTGGATTTTAACGGCAACAACCAGATCCAGAAGATTACGGGCGTGGATCAAGCGCACGTGATTTCGGCGGGCGAAACCTCGCAGACCACGATTACGTCGGATCGCGTGGTGATGGATTTCGCAACCACCGAGTCCGACAGTATCCTTAGGGCGGCGGTGTCGCAAGGCCACAGCACGATGGAATCGAAGCCGGTGATCAAGCCGGGGGTGGATCCTTCCGAGACGCGTGTGCTCAAGAGCGACACGATTTGGACCAAGATGCGCGCAGGCGGCCAGGAGATAGAGTCGGTGGAGACGCAGGGACCAGGTGCGCTCGAATTCCTTCCCAACCGGCCCGAGCAGTCGCACCGCTGGATGAACGGCGACCACATCTGGATGGCTTACGGGCTGAAAAACACGCTGCAAAGCTTCCGTTCCATCGCCGTCACGACGCGCACCGAGAGGCCCAAGGAGAAAGACGCCAAGACCGATCCGGCGCCGGAGCTTACCTGGAGCAAAACCATGGTCGCTACGTTCCTACCCAACTCGTCGAAGCTCGACCAGCTGGATCAATCGGGCGAATTCCGTTATGAGGCGGGCGAACGCAAGGCCAAGGCGGAGCGCGCGCTGCTGGACCAGCCGAACAACATTATCACTTTGGTGGGTGGGGCGCGCATGTCGGATTCCAACGGCACGGCCGACGCCGACAAGATCGTGATGAATCAAATGTCGGGGGACTTCACCGCGGAAGGCCGCGTTACCTCCACCCATACGCCCGATAAAAAGAAGAATGACAACTCCGGAGGCGGCATGCTGTCGGAAGACGAGCCTCTCCACGCGCGCGCAAAGAAAATGGTATCTACCGACAACAATCTGTTGGTTCGTTACGAAGGTGATGCGGTACTGTGGCAAGGCGCGGACCGGCTGGAAGCGGAGAGCGTGGAAATCGATCGCGATAACAATTTACTGAAAGCGCACGGCCACGTCCTGAGCCAGTTGCTGGACAAAACGAAGGACCAGGACGCCTCCAAAGACGGCAAGGCCGAGGCAGTGGATGGAAAACCGAAGGCGTTGGACGGAAAAGTGAAAGCAGCGGATGGGAAAAAGCAGGCGGACCCGCCGCCGAAAGCGGAGGCTGTGCAGAAAGCCCCGGGCAAGCCATCCCTGCGCATATACACGGTGGTGAAGGCGGCCGATCTGGACTACAACGATGACACTCGTCTGGCGCACTATAGCGGCGGCGTCACGCTGGAGCGGCCCGATATGATTGTCAAAGCTCTGGACGTTCACGCCTACTTGCGCAATGACAGCGACGATTCGTCGCTCGATCACGCACTTGCGGATGGCAAGGTGGAGGTCCACAAGAAGATGCCGGATCGCACGCGGGACGCCTCTTCGGATCATGCCGAATACTATGTCGACGAAGACAAAGTTATTCTAGAGGGAGGGCAGCCGCGCCTGGTCGATAGCACGCGCGGAACCACGCGAGGTGAAAAATTGACCTGGTATTCCTCCGACGACAGGTTGCTGGTGGACGGAGTGCCGCAACGGCCGGTGAAGAGCGTGTTGCACCATAAGATTAAGTAGAGCTCCGCTAAGATCAAGTAAAGCTCCCCATGCGAACGTTGCAGACCAAAGAGATCTCGAAGAGCTATCGTGGCCGAAAGGTCGTCGATAACGTGTCGCTGTGGGTGAAGCAGGGCGAAGTAGTCGGTTTGCTGGGCCCGAACGGAGCAGGCAAGACCACGTCGTTCTACATCATAGTGGGGCTGATCAGCCCCGACTCCGGGAACGTGGAGGTGAGCAACGGCGAGGGTTCCGAAGACATCACCCGGATGCCGATGTACCAGCGCGCCCGGCGCGGTATCAGCTATCTGCCCCAAGAAGCTTCGGTCTTTCGCAAGCTTACGGTGGAAGACAACCTGATGGCCATTCTACAAACGCTCCGGATGAGCGGCCGCGAGCGGCGGGAGCGGATGAACCGGCTGATCGAACAATTGGGACTGGAGACGGTGCGGCACAACAAGGGCTACGCTCTTTCGGGAGGCGAGCGGCGGCGCGTCGAAATCGCGCGCTCGCTGGTGATCGAGCCAAGCTTTCTGCTGTTGGACGAGCCCTTCTCGGGCATCGATCCTATTCAGGTGCTGGAGCTGCAGCGGATCATTTTCGATCTGAAGAACCTGGGGATCGGCATTCTTATTACCGACCACAACGTTCGCGAAACCTTGGCCGTTACCGATCGCGCCTATATCATCAACAACGGCAAAATCTTTCGCGCGGGAACGCCTGATGCTTTGGGCCGCGATCCCGAAGTGCGGCGCGTGTATCTCGGAGAGAATTTCAATCTCGAGTTTGAGGCCAGCCGCTGGAAGTATGTAGCGGAGAGCTGAGCGGCGCGACATAATGGATCTCGAAAAACTTCTACTGCGCAAAGTCGGGGAAGCCGTCGGCCGGTTCAAAATGATCCGCGACGGCGACCGGGTTGCCGTTGCGCTCTCGGGCGGCAAGGATTCGTTGACCATGCTGGAGGCGTTGTTGCTGCTGGCGGAGCGGGCGCCCATCGATTTTTCGGTCTGCGCCTTCACTGTGGAGCAGGGCAAGTTTTTGCGGCCCATCGAACCGCTGGGTGAGTATCTCAAATCCCGCGGCGTGGACTGGACCTACACGCGAGACAATCCATCCATCAGATTGCTCGAAGAGCAGCCCGATCACGGATGCGACCTGTGCAGCCGATTCCGACGCCGGGCTGTTTACGAGATCGCTCGCGGGTTGGGCGCGAATGTGATCGCCCTCGGACATACCGCGGACGATTTTTGCGAATCGTTCTTGCGTAATGCAATGTTCACGGGCCGAGTGAGCTCGCTTCCACCCATCACCTATTCTCGCGAGAAGGATTTCCGCCTCATCCGTCCGCTCGTTTTCGTCACCGAGGATATCACCAGCCGGTACGCGGAATCGCTGGGCGCGCCGATTGTTCCCTGCGGCTGCTCGTTGCGAACCGGAACTGTGCGGAAATCCATTCGCAGTCTCTTCAGTGAAATGGAGAAGGACTATCCGCACCTAAAAGAGACGCTGCTCTCGGCGATGGGAAACCTCGAACCGGAGCGTTTACTCGATCCGCGCTACCTGGATTTGGGCGGAACGAACGAACCGGCGTTGCTGCCGATTCTACAGGACTGATCAGTTTTCCGTTCGAAAGCCGATCTTTCCCCGTTTGGCTGCCACCGCCGGATTCTTCATTTGGTCGATCTCGTCGGCGAGCATTTTGATCACCGAGACGTGACGTTGTTGAGCGTCCTCCAGCTTGTCCACACGATCGACAAGATCCTTGTGGTAAGCCGTTATCTCGCGGATGCGGATGAAGGCGCGGATAATCTGGATGTTCATCTGCACGGCGCGTTTGCTCCGCAGAATCGAGGAAAGCATCGCTATGCCATGCTCTGTGAAGACGTGTGAGGCGTACTTGGCGTACCTACCGCGGCCTTTGCCGGTGTTGACGTCTAAGATCACAGTTTGTGATCTTAGACGTTTAGCCTCGTCGGAAGAGAGCTGGAACATAAAGTCTTTCGGAAATCGATCCTTGTTACGTTTTACAGCTTGATTGAACGCTGTGGTAGACACGCGATACAGCTTCGCGAGGTCGGAGTCCACCATCACCCGTTGTCCTTGGAAGATGTAGATGCGGCGTTCGATTGCTCCGGCGGGGACACGAACGAGCCCGGCAAAAGCGTTTTTGGCTTTGACTATATTAGCTCTCATATTTGGTCTTTATTGTGCCCCTCGGGACAGCAGCATCACCTTGGCGGTTCGAAACATGATGACGGCGTCCAGCGCGGGCGCGAGATTCTTGATGTAGTACAGGTCGTACTCGAGTTTCATAATGGTGTCCTCGACGCTGTCGCCATACTTGTGGTTGATCTGGGCCCACCCGGTGATGCCCGGTTTGATGCAGTGACGATGGCGGTAGTAGGGAATGCGCTTCTCCAGCTCGACGACAAACTCGGGGCGCTCTGGCCGCGGGCCCACCATCGACATGTCCCCCTTCAGGACATTGAACAACTGGGGCAGCTCATCTAACCGGAGACGCCGCAGCCAGCGCCCTACCGGTGTAATGCGGGGATCGTTGCGCCGGGCCCACACGGCGCCGCTCCGCGTTTCCGCGCCGCTCACCATGGAGCGGAATTTATAGAGCGTGAACAGGCGGCCGTTTTTTCCAATGCGCTGCTGGCGGAGTAAAGCCGGACCGCGTGAAGTGAGCCTTATCAGGATGGCCACGCATAGCATTACAGGCACGGCAATCAGCGTGGCCATGGCCGCGGCCCCCAGGGAGTAAACCGATTGCAGAACCACGCGGTTTCGATGAGGACCCAATTCGGTGGACGAAAAAATCAACTGCGAGGGGCGCAGCTCGCGTGTCGAAATCCGCTCGAACGCCGCTTCATAGGTGCTCAGCGCATCCTCGATGCGGATGCCGGAGAGACGCATCTCGAGGAGCCGCGCCACGGGCAAGCTGGACCGGCGCTCGGTGAGCCCGATAACGATGCGGTCCGGACGGAGCCGGTCTACTACGTCGCAAAGATCAGATAGCGCGCCCAGGTGCTTCGCGCAGGATGACATGGAATCGTCGACGAATCCGACAGGAGTGAGCCCCTTTTCGGGATGGCTTTCAAGATGGGCTACGATCTCCTGCACGATAGCCGAATTTCCAAGGAAGATCACTCGCTCGGACGGCATCCTCTTGAGGACTACGCCGATGAAGAAAATGCGCCACGCAAGCAGAGCCACGATCGTCAGGCCGCTGCCCGCGATCATGGGAGCCGCCGGCACCACGAATTGTGGCAGCCTCAAATAGCTGAGCAGCGCTTCGGCCAGGAACGCGGCTCCCGCCATCACTCCGGCATGTTGGACGAGATCTCTGAGGCGCACCCGAAGGTTGCTGTACAAATCGTGGAAGTAGATTCCCAGGATCAGGCAGATGGCGACAATCAAAATACGCAGCCATCCGTTGTCGTCCAACAGAAACACCTGGGCGCCGAAACGCAGGAACGCGAAGGTTGCCGCCAGGTAGCACACGTAAATCAGTATGAATTCCGAAGCCAGCAGTGCGGCGACGCTGGCCGGAACATAGCGCCGAAGGAGCCGAAGCATTTGCCTCTACTCCAGGGCGTTGTTCGCAGAGGCAAAACTTCTCAGCTTAGTTTCAAGCCAGCGGCACGGCGCGCGCGGCCGAGGTCGATTTCAGAGAGCCGTTCACCAGGCCGAGCATCGGAAGCCCGCTGGCTTGGATTTGCTCCATCGCTTGGGCTGTCTGTTTCTGCGCCAGCACCAAATGGTCCGCCCACGCCAGGATCTGGTCGAGGCTCCCTGTGAGCAACCGTCCGATATGTGGAATGGTCTCGAGAATGAAATTGCGGTTGGATCCGTAGATGGCATCCACATGGATGGCATCCAGGCGGATGCGGGGATCGAATACCCGCACATCGCGTCCCTTGCCGATCAGTTGTTCCAGCAAGGCCACCACAGGGCTTTCGCGGAGGTCATCGGTGTCTTCCTTGAACGCGAGCCCGATGACGCCGATGCGTTGCGCTGGCAAATCGAGGACCGCCTCGATGGCGCGCCTCAGATGCTGCTCGTTGCTGGGCGTGGCCGATTCCAACAGCGGCAACTTCAGATCCAGGTGGGCCGCGCGATAGACCAACGCGCGCAGGTCCTTAGGCAAGCAGGATCCGCCAAATGCGAATCCCGGCTTCAAGTACGCCGGCGAGATGTTCAGCTTCACATCTTCGCAGAGCGTGGCCATCACTTCGTGGCCGCTAACTCCCACCTCCTCGCACAACGCGCCAATCTCGTTGGCGAACGAAATTTTCACCGCGTGAAAGGCGTTGGAAGCATACTTAATCATCTCCGCGGTTCCAAGAGACACCAAGCTGGCTTTGACTCCCAGCGGCCGATACAACTCCGCCACGCGGGCGAGAGCCGAGCGATCACTGCCGCCTATCACCACCAGCGCCGGCTCAAAGAAATCCCGCACTGCCGAGCCTTCCCGAAGAAACTCCGGATGAGACACGACGCTCACGGCCGAGTTGTCTTCAAAGGCTGCTTGCACCACTTCCTCGCAGGTGCCGGGAAAAACGGTGCTCCGTATGGCGACAATCAGGGGTTGGGCTCGGGCCGCAACCTGGGCGGCAATCTCGTCCACCGCGCGGCGCAGTTGATGCAGACCCAGATTGCCATTTTTCTCGGATGGCGTTCCGACACAAACCAGCGCGACTTCGGAATCGGCAAGGGCGTCGGCCGAAGTGGAAGCTGACAGCCGCCCCGCGGCAATATTGTCTCGAACCAGTTCTTCCAGCCCCGGTTCATAAAAAGGCGCGCGGCCGTCTCGAATTGTGTTGATCTTGTGGGGGTCCCGGTCGACCCCAAAAACGCGATGTCCCAGGCTCGCTAAACAGGCAGCCGTCACGCACCCGACATAACCAAGTCCGAGTACGGTAACGTTAACCGGATTTTCCGTTTGCAGCGATAAATCCTTGGATTTAGTATGGCACCGCGGGGGCGGAACCGTGCGCCCGGCGACCGCCCGGGGTTACAGTAGAAGCAAAACAATGCAGTCCTCAGCAGCTTCGGCGGCACAGACCCTGGAAGAGAAGATCAAAAGCCGCACCGCCCGAGTCGGCATCATCGGTTTGGGTTACGTTGGCTTGCCGCTGGCGATGGAGTTCGCCAAGGCGGGGTTCCCGGTTACCGGAATCGATATCGAGGAAACAAAAGTCGCGCAGTTAAACCGCGGCGAGTCCTATGTGCAGGATGTCGCGCCGGATGTTCTCGGGTCCTTGGTCGGGGCGCGAAAATTTCACGCGACCACGGACTTCTCCGTCATCTCCGAACTCGACACCATCAACATCGCAGTCCCGACACCTTTGCGCAAAACCAAGGATCCGGACATGAGCTACATCGTGGCTGCGTGTCAGGCCATCGCGAAATATTTCCGCCCAGGCAAGTTAGTGATCTTGGAATCGACCACCTATCCTGGCACCACCGACGAGTTAGTCCTGCCGATGCTGGAACGTCCGGGCTTACAAGTTGGGGAACAATTCTTTCTGTGCTTCTCACCGGAACGCGTGGACCCTGGAAACGCGCAGTTTCAAACCGCTAACATTCCCAAAGTGGTAGGCGGCATCACGCCCGCCTGCACGAAATTGGGCACGCTATTTTACTCACAAGCTCTGGAGACGGTAGTGCCGGTTAGCTCCACCAGGGTAGCGGAGATGGTAAAGCTGCTCGAGAATACATTCCGCATGATCAACATCGGCCTGGTGAATGAAATGGCCTTGATGTGCGACCGCATGGGCATCAACGTCTGGGAAGTGATCGATGCCGCGGCCACCAAGCCATTCGGATTCATGCCGTTTTATCCGGGCCCCGGCCTGGGCGGCCATTGCATCCCGATCGACCCGTTCTACCTTTCGTGGAAGACCAAGCAGGCCGGCATCGAGGCGCGTTTTATCGAGCTGGCCGGATACATCAACGGTCAGATGCCGCACTTCGTGGTGGACAAGATTCAGAACGCGCTGAACGATTACTCAAAACCACTGAGAGGCTCCCACGTGCACATCCTCGGCGCTGCTTACAAGCGCAATATCGGCGACGTGCGCGAGTCACCCGCGCTGGATATTATTTTGCTGCTCGAACGGCGCGGCGCGCGTATCACTTACAGCGATCCGTTCGTTCCGGAATTGCAGTTGGACGGGCATCGATTAATCGCTCAGGACGCCGTCACACTGTCCGGGGAAGCCGATTGCGTAGTGATAGTAACCGACCACGCCAGCTTCGATTACAGCGCGATCCTCGAGCGCGCCCAGCTCGTAGTTGACACACGCAACGCGCTCAAGGATCATCCATCACCGAAAGTCGTTCGGTTGTAACGAATTCCGGGCATGGTAGCATCATGGGAATGGAGGGACTGCTCGGTTTCCTGAAGCCACCCGTGGCCGGGCTACAGGATTTCTACATTCTCACCGGACGAGCTCTCCGCAATCTTTTCCGCGGGCCGCATTACATTGACGACGTCTTCATTCAAATGGACGCTATCGGCGTCGGAAGTCTGTGGATTGTCATCCTTACCGGGTTTTTCAGCGGCGTCGTTATCACCATGCAGATGTCGCGCGCGCTCGGGCAGTATGGCGCCACCGGGCAAGTGGGCCAGATCGTCGCCATCACGCTGGTTCGCGAACTCGGGCCCGTGCTGACGGCGCTCCTGGTAGCGGGCCGCAATGCCTCCGGAATCGCGAGCGAACTTGGTTCGATGAAGGTGACCGAGCAGATAGACGCCATGCGCGCCCTCGGAACCGATCCGATTCAGAAGCTGGTTACCCCGCGCATGATCGCCACTGCCGTGATGCTCCCCTTGCTGACCATCGTGGCCGACTTTGTCGGCCTACTTGGCGGGTACGTGATTGCCTATTACACCATTGGACTCACCTCTACGCAGTATTGGACGGCCGCGTACCAGGCGCTGGAGTATAACGACGTTGTACAAGGGCTGCTCAAGCCGTTCGTCTTCGCATTCATCATTTCACTGGTTGGCTGTTTCTATGGGCTGCGCACCTCGGGTGGAACGCAAGGCGTTGGCCTGGCCACCACCAAAGCCGTAGTGGTCTCATCAATCTGGGTATTCGTGGTTACGTCCATGCTGACGCGCATTTTCGTGAATCTGCACTAATGAGCTGACAACTTAACGAAATGATGAGCGCCGGGCCCACGACCACCGCGACCGAAAGCCTGCTTCGGTTCGAGGCCGTCAGCTTACACTTCGACGAAATCGTGGCGCTGGACTCCGTCTCGTTTGCAATGGGCGCCGCTGAGACGCGCGTCATCCTGGGCGCGGCCGGCAGCGGTAAGACCACGCTGCTCAAAGCCGCGATCGGCCTGATCCGGCCAGACTCGGGTCGAATCTATTTGTTCGGAGAGGAAATCACGGGCTTGAAAGAGAACCAACTGTTCGACATTCGCAGCAAAGTCGGAGTCCTGTTCCAGGAAGGCGGCCTGTTTGACTCCATCACCATCGCGGAAAACGTTGCCTATCCCTTGCTCAATGGCCGCACTCATGATGTGCCCGTGGACCAAGTGGAGACCAAGGTTCGGGAAGCGCTGCGATTTGTCGAACTCGAACAGACCATGGACCAGTTCCCCGCCGAATTATCGGGCGGCATGCGGCGCCGCGTCGGCATCGCTCGCGCGGTGGTCAGCGAACCGCCTCTAGTGTTGTACGATTCGCCCACGGCCGGCCTTGATCCCATCACCGCAACCACCATCATGGCTTTGATCGCCAAGGAGCGAGATTCACAGGACACCGCCAACCTCATCGTTACCCAGCGTTACCAAGACGGGCAACTCATGGCCAACTTTCGATACAATCGCAGCAGCGGACATTTGGAATCGGCGTCCGGTAACACTTCCGGTAACGGGGGAGGGGTGGGACACGGCTCCGATCCGGCGCGCACCGTCTTTATGGTGATGAAGGAGGGGCGGGTGGTCTTCGAGGGCACCCAGCACGAACTAGAGGCGTCCCAAGACGCCTACGTCCAGGAGTTTGTGCCTAAGCACTGATAAAATATGCCAGTTCAGAAACAGGCGTCCTGGGCGCGACTGAAAGTCGGTATTCTCGCGCTGTTCGCGATGGCCATTTTGGCCGTGCTCATTTTCCTGATTACCGGCGACACCAATCCCTTCGAACCCAACGCCACGGTTTACACCTACATGGCCGACGCCGCTGCTTTGACCACGGCCGCGCCAGTGAATCTGGACGGCATTCCAATCGGCAAGGTCAAGCAGATCCGGCTCTCCGGACAAAAAGATCCGAAGCGGTTGGTGCGTATCGAAATGGCGATACCGGAGCATCAGCTCAAGGACATCCCCACCGATTCGGTGGCTTCCATCAGCGCGGCCAACGTGCTGGGCACCAAGTACATCAACATCAAGACCGGGAAGGCCACGACCTCGATCGTTGCAGGGGCAGAGATTCAAAGCCTCGGCACTGGCGAGTTCGAGGATCTCATACAGCAGGGTTTGACCGTAATGGGCTCGGTTCAGGACACCATTCAGCGCGTCGACAAAGTTGTAGAAATCGTGGAATCGGGAAAGGGTACCATCGGTAAGTTATTGGTCGATGAAACGCTCTACAACAATCTATTGGGAATTCTCGGTCAGGTGAAACAACTGGCGGATGCGTTGAACAGCGATAAAGGTACGATTGGCAAGCTGATTTACGATCCCGACCTATACAACCAAGTTCAGGGTTCGCTGAAGCGTCTGGACGACATGTTGCAGCAGTTGCAGGCTGGACAAGGGACTGCGGGCAAGTTACTCAAGGATCCGGCGCTTTACGATGAAACGCAAAAAACCATCGCGGGCGTGCATAAGCTTGTGGACGACCTGAATGCGGGCAAAGGCACCGCTGGCCAACTCCTCAAGAGCGAGGATTTGAGCAATCAGTTGAAGGCCACCATGACCAAGATCGATTCGATCATCGATAAGGTAGCCGCAGGTCAGGGCACGCTCGGTCAGTTGCTGGTGAACCAGCAGTTGTACGACAACCTCAACGGCGCTACGCGCGAAATGCATCTGCTCATGAAAGATTTCCGTGCAAACCCGAAGAAGTTTCTGCGCATCAAACTCGGGCTATTCTAGACGGCAGAATTGAAGTACCTGATCCCTAACGCCGACGACTTCGGCTACACGCGCGACGTCAACGACGGTATTATTCACGCCCATCGGCAAGGCATCCTCACCGCAACCACGCTGATGGCGACCGGGCGGGAGTTCGATCACGCAGTCGAACTGGCGCATCAGAATCCGGGCCTGGACGTGGGCGTCCATTTGGTATTGGTGGGCAGCGACGGGTTTCCACCGACGGTCACGGGACTGATCGGCGAGCTTACGAGGGGCCGCATTCGCGTCTATGACGAGCTTTCCGCCCAGGTGCGCAAGGTCCTGGCAGCGGGCCTCCAACCGACTCATTTGGATACACACAAGCACACGCATTTGCTGCCGCCGGTGCTGGATGCTGTTGCGCGCATCGCGTCCGAGTTTCAAATCCCCTGGGTGCGCCGCCCGTTCGACCTGCCGCTCCACGCCGGAACACTGCACGCCGGGACTGTGCCTTGGCAAAGGCGAGTGGTAAGCAGGGGTCTGGGTTTTGCGCGCGCTCGATTTCATCGCGTTCTCACCCGCCACGGTTGCCGCACCACCGATCATTTCGCTGGTTTCCAAATCACCGGGCATTATGACGGAGCCGAACTCGCCCGTTTGATTCGCGATCTGCCCGAGGGCGTCACAGAATTCATGTGCCATCCGGGCTTCTGCACCGAGGAATTGCAAGCTGCTCGCACGCGGCTCAAGGAGAGCCGGCGGCGGGAGTTGGACGCGCTGACCAGTGCCGAGGTTCGCGCGGCCATCGAAGAATCAAACGTAACACTCGCTCGATACGCGGAAATCCGCTAACTTGGGAGCACGATGCCAGGTCTTCCAGCAGTCGTCCTTCCACCCATCATTGACCGCGAGCTGTTGTTCGGCGATCCCGAAATATCGGGCGCCCAACTCTCGCCCGACGGCAAGTACATCGCGTTTCTGAAGCCCTGGAAGGCGACGCGCAACATTTGGGTCAAGCAGACCGCCGAGCCGTTCAGCACTGCTCGCCTCATGACAACCGAGACCGCTCGACCGATTGCCGGGTTCGTATGGACGCGCGACAGCAAGTTCATCGTTTATGTCAAAGACAACGGAGGCGACGAGAACTTCAACGCCTACGCGGTCGATCCCAGCGCCCCCGCCGCTCCGGATACGGATGCTCCGCCGTCGCGCGACCTCACCAATCTGAGCGGGGTGCGAGTGACGTTGTTCAGCGCGCCCAAGACCGATCCGGACGTGATCTACATCGGTCTCAATGATCGTGACAAAGCGTGGCACGATCTCTACAAGCTGCGGATTTCCACCGGCGAGCGCACGCTGATCCGCGAGAATACCGACCGCATCGCCACATGGATTTTCGATCTGAAGGGCAATCTGCGGCTGGCACAGCGGGTACAAGCCTCGGGCGATCAAGAGATTCTGCGCGTGGACGCCGATAGTTTCACGCCTATCTATACCTGCAATGTTTTTGAGACATGCGATCCGGTGCAGTTTCACAGAGACGGCCAGCGCGTGTACATTCAAACCAACAAAGGCAGCCTGGATCTCAGCACGCTTGCTTCGCTCGATCCCGCAACAGGCGCGCTCGAAACCGTGGAATCCGATCCGCTACAGCGCGTCGACCTCGAATCGGCGTGGTTCTCCGAAGCCACCGACGAACTGATAGCCACAGTTTATGAAGACGATCGCGAACGCCGGTATTTCACGGACCAAGCGTTTGAAGCCGATTATCAATGGCTGGAGAACAAGCTTCCCGGCCGGGAGATTTCGGTGGTATCGAGCACTTTAGACGACCGGCAGTGGCTGATCAGCGCTCACGGCGACGTCGAGCCAGGCGAAACGTATTTGTTCAACCGCGATGACCGCACACTCGCGTTTCAGTACAAGGTGCGGGAAAAATTGCCGCGCGAATCGCTTGCGCCCATGCGGGCGGTCCGCTACAAGTCCTCCGATGGCCTGGAAATTCCTGCCTATTTGACCTTGCCGAAGGGCGTGGATGCTTTGCGGCTGCCGGCGCTGATTGTCCCCCACGGCGGACCTTGGGTACGCGATCAGTGGGGCTACAATGCGCTGGCGCAGTTCTTCGCCAACCGCGGTTACGCCGTGCTGATGCCCAACTTTCGCGGTTCCACCGGCTATGGCAAGAAATTTCTGAACGCCGGTAATGGCGAGTGGGGCACCAAGATGCAGGACGACCTCACCTGGGGCGCGAAATATCTGGTGGACGAAGGCATCGCCGATCCCGGGCGTATTGGGATTCTAGGCGGCTCCTACGGTGGATACGCGACTCTGGCCGGTGTCGCCTTCACGCCCGATCTCTATCGCGCGGCCGTCGATATCGTCGGCCCGTCGAATTTGCTCACTCTGCTCGCGGCGATTCCTCCCTATTGGGAAGCCGGCCGCAAAATCATGTACGCGCGCATGGCCGATCCCGAAACGCCCGACGGCAGCAAGTGGATGGAGGAACGGTCGCCGCTGCATTCCGCCGGTAAAATCAAGACGCCGCTGATGGTGGTGCAGGGCGCCAACGATCCGCGCGTGAATCGCAGGGAAGCCGAGCAGATTGTGATCGCGCTGCGCGATCGCGGATTCCCCGTGGAATACCTGCTGGCGCCCGACGAAGGGCACGGCTTTGCACGCCCGGTTAACAATCTGGCGATGTTCATGGCGGTGGAGAAATTCCTGGCTGGGCACCTAAACGGCCGTTATCAGGAAGGTGGATCGCCCGAAGTAACGGCTCGCCTGAAGGAAATCACGGTGGATCCGAAGACGGTGGTGATTTCGAAAATTCTGGATGCGTCCACCGTCGGCGTTCCGCAAGTGACGGCGGATTTGAAACCCGGCACGTACAAGTACGACGCCAATATATCGATGGGTGGCCAACAGATGGCGCTCAAGCTTTCAACCACCATTCAAGACGGCGGCAGCGCTTGGACAGTGGTGGAGAAGATCGACTCGCCGATGGGTGAGATGCTCGACACAACGGTTCTCGAAAAGGGCAGCCTTACCTTGAAAAAGCGGACCGTGGAAGGCGGTGATGAGCCGGTTTCCATGGATCTGGATGGCACGATCTTCGCCGACGGCGCCGGTTCCAATTTCGTGATCGGTTGTCTTCCGCTCGCCGATGGCTACAGCACAGCCTTTCGCAATTTCGATCTACAGAGGAACAAGGTCAAGCTGATGCAGCTCCAAGTCGCCTGTTCGGAAAAAGTCATGGTGCCCGCGGGATCGTTCGATACCTTCAAAGTGGAGCTTTCCTCGGCCGGCGGCGGCCCGGACAAATCCACGATTTGGATCGCCAAAGACACGCGCACGCCGGTGAAAATATCCACGGTAATGGCCGAAATGGGCGGAGCCGTTCTTACGGCCGAGCTAATGCCGTAGCTCATCGTCTACGGTGAGTTCGGAAACCCGCAGCCGCGTTACCGTAAGGTCCTCGATATGAACAGATTTGAAGACGGCGCGCCCAACCGCCAGTTTCCGGACCGCTAAAGCGCCGATGGCCAGCGCTCCGATCGCAAAGGCGCCAATTGCCACCGCGCCGGCAGCGCCCGCGATTCTCGCAAGCGCAGCAGTGTGTTTTGATGCACGGGATCTCATAGGTTAGACCTGCATCCAATGGTACCGTCCCAGCATCCCATACGTGTATAATGAAGTTGTCGGCAGTGTCCAGTGGGCGAAAGCCCACTTTTTTATTGCAATAGGCCAATGTCTGTTATCGCCAAGGAAGAGATTGTCGCAAAGATCGCGGAAATCGCCGAGCGAGTCGCCGAGCCTGAAGGAATCGAGATCGTCGAGGTTCAGCTTTTGGGCGCAGGCCGGGGCAGATTGCTCCGTTTGTACATTGACCGGGCCGCGTCCGAAGCGTCGCCTGATCGCCCGCAGGGCGTCACGCATGCCGATTGTGAGTTTATTTCGCATCAGGTAGGAACTATTTTGGATATCGAGGACGTCATACCTGGGGACAGTTACACGCTGGAGGTCAGTTCGCCTGGCCTGGAGCGTAAGTTGTCCAAACCGAAAGACTTCGAGAGATTCGTGGGTCAGAAAGCCAAAGTTGTGCTGCGGGAACCGGTGGAGAACCAGCGTCGCTGGGAAGGCAAGATTGCCGGTATTTCGCAGGGCGTCGTTGCTCTAGAAATTGCCGCGTTGGAGCCAAGCGCCGGACGAGTGATCCGCTTCCCGCTCGCGCAGGTCGAAAAAGCCAACCTGAAGTTTGACTGGTAATTCACTCCCAGACAGTTTGAGAAGAGGAAACAGTGGCTAGCATCTATCAGTCCATTGAGATTTTGAGCAAGGAGAAGGGCATCGACCCGCAGATCGTCATCGACGCGGTGAAGGACGCCATGCTGGTGGCTGCTCGCAAGCACTTCCGGACAGCGGAGGATCTGGTCGCGGCTTTTAACGATCAGACCGGCGCGCTCGAAATCTACGGCGTTAAGAAAGTGGTGGAAGCCGTTCAGGACCCGGATAAAGAGATTTCGCTCGATGACGCGCAGCGCATGGACCCCACGGCTCAGCTGGAATCCGAAGTTCATTTTCCGAAACCCACCGAGGCCCTGGGCCGCATCTCTGCCCAGACCGCCAAGCAGGTGATTTTACAGAAGGTTCGGGAAGCCGAACGGGAGACGATCTTTTCGGAATACTCGGGACGCGTGGGCGAGCTCGTCAACTGCATGGTGAAGCGTATCGAGGGTCAGGACCTGGTGGTGGACCTCGGCAAAACCGAGGCGCGCCTGCTCAAGAAGGAGCAAAGCAAACTCGAGAACTTCAGTGTCGGCGACCGCGCCCGTTGCGTCATCCGCAGTGTCGAGAAGGCGGGCAAGAACGCCGGAGTGATTGTGTCGCGAGCGGCGCCGGAGCTGGTGATGCGCCTGTTCGAACAGGAAGTGCCTGAAATCTACGACAACACGGTGGTGATCAAGGGCTGCGCCCGGGAAGCGGGCGAGCGGACCAAGATCGCCGTGTCCAGCCGGGACCGCGATGTGGATAGCGTGGGCGCCTGCGTCGGCATGAAGGGCATGCGTGTGCAGTCCATCATCCGCGAGCTGCGCGGCGAGAAGATCGACATTATCGAATTCTCCGAAGATCCCGTGGTTTTCGCGACGCACGCGCTTAGCCCGGCTAAGATTACGCGCGTTTCCATCATCGACACGACGGATAAGCACATGGAAGTGATTGTCGACGATACCCAGCTTTCACTCGCCATCGGCAAGAAGGGGCAGAACGTCCGGCTGGCGGCCAAGCTGCTGGGCTGGAAAATCGACATCAAGAGCGAGGAAGAGAAGCGTCAGGAAGTGGAGTCGGCCATGGCTGCCCTGGTTCCGGCGGGTGCGCCGGTATCGGTTCTGATCGATCTTGGCCTGGCTGAGACGATCGTCGAGACGCTCATCGAATCGAGCGTCGGGACTGTGGAGAAGCTCGGCTCCATGACGCCCGAGGAGTTGGAGGTAATTCCCGGAATCGGTCCCAAGATTGTCGAGAAGATTCTGGTAGCTGTGAACGCTTACTACGCGCAGTTTGAGCCGGGCGCTGAAGCGCCGGGCACTGAAGTGGCGGCCGGGGAAGGCAGCTTGAATGGCGCGGCCGAACCTCCGGAAGAGGCCCTGGTTGAGGCTGCGGCTGAGCCTTCCGAAACAGAGGAAACCGCTTCTGTTGCCGTCGGAAACGCGGCCGAAGAGAAAAAGGAATTTGATACCATAGAGAACTCGGAGGAGGTCGGCTAAGCGCCGCGTTTTTACCGCTGGTGCAGTTATCTATGACGAAAATCCGCATAAACGAGCTAGCCAGGCAACTCGAAGTTCCATCGCACGCCATCATCGACATGTTGCCCGAGCTCGGTGTCTCCGAGAAAAAAACCCACTCCAGCTCCATTGACGAACCTGTCGCGCTGATTATCCGGGAGCGCTTGCAAGGCGGAGGCGGCGATGCCGCGCGCAGAGAAGCCGCGAGCTCCGTGGCGGTTGCCGAACCTGAAGCGATTGAAGAGCAGACTCGTCCGGAGCCCGTGGCTGAGCATCCTCCAGTAGTAGCCGCAAAACCCGCCGGACCAAGTGTTGCCGGTATCGAACCGCCCGCCACGACAACTTCGAACAACATAGCTTCCCAGGAGGCCACCGTTACCACCGTTGAAGAACCGCTCCGCAGCAAGCCTGCGCCTTTGAGGCCGCCCCTATCCGCAGGTGGCGTGGCTCCGCTGCATCCCCCGTTGCGCACTGGTCCCATTCCGGCCCGTCCTGTTCCCGCGCCGCGTCCTGGTCAAATACTGTCGGGACCGCGGCAGCCCATACCCGCGGCTACCCCCGCAGTTCCCATGCAGCCCGCGGCCATTACGACTCCGGCTCCTCCGGCAGTCCGAACCGCTCCGCCACCGGCTGCTTCCACCAGTACTGAATCGGCGGCGCCTTCGATGCCGATCCCGGCTTCAATGCCAACGCCGGGGACGCCCTTGCGGCCGCAGCCTCGTCCAAATCTGGCCGGACAACCGGCCGCGCGTCCCGTTGTCCCCCCTCGTCCCGACATGGTGGCCAGGCTGCAGCAGACGCGTCCAGCGGCTCCCGGTCAGGTACAGCAGCAGGCCCCACGGCCTGGATTGCCGACCCGTACTTCAACACTGGTGCCCGGCCAGCCCATCTACCGTGGTCCGATTCGCCCCGGCCAGCCTGTCATGCGCGGGCCCGGAGTAGGCGGCGGTCCGCCTGGGCCTGGAGGAGCGCCAGGAGGCTTTCGACGGCCCCGCACTCTGCATCCAACGTCGCCACTGCGCGCCGAGCCAGCCACGCCGATCCCAACCGAACAGCAGCGGCGCCATCAAGGCAAGCCCGTCAGCCGCGACCGGCATCGCGATCAGGAGCAAGAAGAGGGTCGGCTACGAATGCCGATGTCGCGCCGCGAGCAAGCCGCCGCGCCGCCGCCCATCGACCGCGAAATCACGATTTCCGAAGGCGTCACCGTCAAGGAGCTTTCCGAAAAACTCGGCATCAAAGCCAACCTGGTGATCAAAAAGCTGGTGGAGAAGAAAATCTTCGCCACCATCAATCAGAATCTCGATGTGAAAATGGCCGAGGACTTGGCGCGTGAGTTCGGAGCCTCCACCAATAAGATCAGCTACGAAGAAGAGAGCACGCAAGAGATCGTGCAAGCCGAAGAGACCACCGATCGCGTGAGGCGCGCTCCCGTGGTCACCATCATGGGCCATGTGGATCACGGCAAAACGTCGCTGTTGGATGCGATTCGTTCGGCGCACGTCGCCGATCGCGAGGCCGGCGGTATTACGCAGCACATCGGCGCTTATTACGTCGAGAAGAACGGCCGCAAGATCGTGTTCATCGATACGCCCGGCCACGAAGCGTTCACCCGCATGCGCGCCCGCGGCGCTAAAGTTACTGATATCGTCATCCTGGTTGTGGCTGCCGACGACGGCGTGATGCCTCAGACTCTGGAAGCCATCGACCACGCCAAAGCGGCCGGCGCTCCCATCATCGTCGCCATCAACAAGGTGGATAAACCCGATGCCCAGCCGGATCGCGTCAAACAGCAGCTGGCCGACCGCGGCTTGCTGGCCGAGGATTGGGGCGGAGATGTGGTTATGGTTCCGGTCTCAGCGAGAACCAAAGTCGGTCTCGATCTTCTGCTCGAGATGATTCTGCTGGTGGCCGACATGCTGGATCTGAAGGCCAATCCCGATCGTCCGGCAGTTGGCAACGTTCTCGAAGCCAATCTCGATCGCGGGCGTGGGCCAGTTGCCACCGTGTTGGTGCGTAACGGCACGCTGCATGTCGGCGACTATTTCATTTGCGGCTCGGTATTCGGTAAAGTCCGCGCGATGTTCGACGATCGCGGCGGCCCCCTCCGGGAAGCCGAACCGTCTATGCCTGTGGAAGTTCTGGGTCTCGATTCGCTACCCGAGGTCGGCGATATGTTCCAGGTGGTCACTGATACCGCCAAGGCCAAACAAATCGTCATCTATCGCGAAGCCAAGGCGCGCGACGTCGCCATGTCCAAGAGCGGCCGCATGACGCTCGAACAGTTCCATGAGCAGTTGAAGGAAGGCGAGGTTAAGGAGCTCAACATCATCCTCAAGACCGACGTCAGCGGAACGGCCGAAGTGCTTTCCGACATGATGCAAAAGCTTTCCAACGACAAGGTCCGCATCCGTGTGCTGCGTAGCGCCGTCGGCGCTATCAACGAAAGCGACGTGCTCTTGGCTTCCACATCCAACGCGATCATAGTGGGCTTCAACGTCCGGCCAGAAAGAAACGCCACTACACTCGCGGAACAGGAAAAAGTCGATATCCGGCTGCACACCATCATCTACGAGCTCACCGACGAGCTAAAGCGCGCAATGACCGGAATGCTGGAGCCGGTGTTCAAAGAGGTCTACCAGGGCCGCGCCGAGGTGCGCGAAGTATTCCGCATCAGCAAAGTCGGCAACGTGGCTGGCTGCATGGTGATCGATGGCTTCATCAAACGCGACAGCGAAGTGCGCGTTCTGCGCGACAACGTCGTAGTATTCACCGGCAAGATGGAATCGCTGAAGCGCTTCAAGAATGACGCCAGCGAAGTGAAGACCGGATTTGAGTGCGGCGTCACCGTGCGGAATTTCGCCGACATCAAGCCGAAAGACATTATCGAGGCCTTCGTCACCGAGCGAGTCGCCGTGGAGGCGATGGCGTAAACGCGCCCCGCGCGAGGAAGAAGCATGCCCAGCGTTGGCGTCCTGACGCTTGAACTTCACATCGAAGGCGCGCTGTCCCTGAAGGACAAACGCCATACCGTGAAAAGTCTGAAGGACCGGTTGCGCGCCAAGTTCAACGTGGCCGTGGCCGAGATCGGCTATCAGGATCTTTGGCAGCGTTCGCTGGTTTCGGCCGTCACTGTTTCGGGCGACCACGCGCATGCCGAACAAGTGCTGCAACGCGTGGAGCGCGAGGCCGCGGGGCTACTAGGTGGCGCGCTGGTGGGTTCAACCGTGGAGTGGATCGAATAGAGTAGCTGAACATGGCACACCGTACTGAGCGGGTTTCCGAAGCGCTCCGCGAAGAACTCACCGAGCTGATCGGCTACGAACTTTCCGATCCGCGCATCAGCTCAGCCATTGTCACCGGCATTGAGGTCTCACCCGACAAACGGCACGCACTGGTCCGGATCGGCGTGACCGAAGGCGCCGATGTCCAGCAGGCACTCGCCGCACTCCAGCACGCGGCCCCATTCCTGCGCCACCAACTAGCCATCCGGCTGGAACTTTTTCGTATCCCGGAACTGCATTTCGAGGCCGACGTGGCCACAGAACTGGGCGGCCGCATGGAAAACCTACTCAAACGCATCAAAAAGGGTCGCCCTCGCGAATAGCGGCCTGGTTTGCCAAGTAACTGAATCTAAAGACACAATTGCTTCGACTTCCCTTCCCGCCTCATAATTTAAGTGCAAACTATTGACAGTAGGGCTTGGTCCAAGCGCTACTATAATTTGGGCCGTTTATCAGCCCCACGTTACTCACACATGCTCAAACTGAAATCACGCCAGGTTATGGATAGCGAATGGCCTCAATGAATAGCCGGTTTCTGGAGGCCTGCCGCCGCCGGCCAACCGATGTTCGACCAGTCTGGTTTATGCGGCAAGCCGGACGCTACATGAAGCAGTATCGGGATATCCGCGCCAACACGGGGATTCTCGAAATCTGCAAACGCCCCGACCTGGCAGCCGAGGTCACGCTGCAGCCGGTCGAATTTCTGGATGTCGACGCAGCCATCATTTTCGCCGACCTGCTGCTGCCCGTCGAGCCCATGGGACTGAAGCTGAAGTTCCTGGCCGGCGAAGGGCCGCACATCGACAATCCCGTTCGGACTTCCGATGACGTTGATTCGCTCTCCATTTCCAACACCGACGATCTGAACTACGTCGGTGAAGCGATTCAGCTCGTTACTCGTCAACTGGCTGGCCGCGTGCCCCTGATTGGATTCGTGGGCGCGCCTTTTACGCTTGCCAGCTACATGATCGAAGGCGGACCATCCAAGAATTTCGTGCGCACCAAGTCCATGATGTACAGCGACGAAACATTGTGGCGGCGTCTGATGGGCAAGTTGGTGGATGTGCTGGGCCCATTCGCTCTCAGCCAGGTGACCGCCGGCGCTCGCGCTATCCAGGTGTTCGATAGTTGGGTAGGCGCTCTCAGTCCCGACGATTATGTCCGGTTCGTCGCACCCTATTCACGCGCCTTGATCGAGCGCATCCGTACCGCGAGCGTCCCGGTGATTCATTTCGGCACCGGCGCGTCAGGATTTTTTCGCGAGCTGCACGCCGCCGGCGGCGATGTCATGGGCGTCGACTGGCGCATTAACATCGATCAAGCCTGGATGGACATCAGCTATCGTTCCGCCATCCAGGGTAATTTGGATCCGGCGGTTCTCTTCGCCCCGCTGCCCGAGCTGAAGATGCGCGTCCACGAGCTGTTGAAGCGCACCGGTTCTCGTCCCGGACATATTTTCAATCTCGGTCACGGCATCTTGCCCGAGACCCCGCCCGACAATGTGCGCGCCGTGGTAGATTTCGTGCGCGAGTTTCGAATGTAAGCCTGGTTAGGAAATGGCCGTGAGCCATAAAGCACTAATCATCGGCGGTGGAATCTCCGGCCTTTCCGCTGCCTACTACCTTTCCAAAGCCGGCATCCGGCCAACGTTGTTGGAGCGCAGCCCTCGCATCGGCGGCGTGATCCAAACGTCCATGCTGCAAGGCTGCGTGCTTGAAGCTGGCCCCGACGGATTCCTCGGCGCCAAACCTTGGGCGATGCATCTGATCCGTGAGCTGGGCCTAGCCGACCAGGTGATCGGTTCCAACGACCATTCCCGCATTACCTACATCGTCAAGAATGGCAAGCTCGTTCGCATGCCGGCGGGCCTGATGATGATGGTTCCAACCAAAATAATGCCCATTGTCGGAACGCGGCTGCTGAGCTGGAGCGCCAAGATCCGCATGGGTCTGGAAATTCTGCGGCGTCCCAAAGGCCCGCAGCCGGATCGGTCCGTGTACGATTTTCTGCTGGACCATTACGGGCAGGAGTCTATCGATTATCTGGCCGAGCCTCTTCTCGCCGGAGTCTACGGAGGCGATCCGCGCGGGATGAGCGTGAACAGCGTGCTGGCTCGCTTCGTGGATCTTGAGACCAAGTACGGAAGTCTCACGAGGGGAGCGCTTGCGCAACCGCGGCCGAACAGCGCCGGCTCATTCCTGCAGACCCTCAAGGGCGGACTCGGCCAGTTGATCGAAGCTCTCCGTCCATATGCCGACGTGATCCATACGAACGCTGAAACATTGGAGCAAACCGGTAGTGGCTTCCGCGTGCGAGCGGACGGCAATTGGCTGCAGGCGGACCAGGTAGTGCTCGCTACGCCCGCTCACGCTGGATCGCAACTGATGGCGTCATCGCAACCCGAGCTTTCCCGGCTACTCGCGGGCATCCCCTACACAAGTTCCATCACGCTCGCTCTTGGATACCGCAAAGCGACCTTCGACCATCCTTTGAACGGTCACGGATTTCTGGTTCCGAAGAAAGAACGCAAGTACGTTTTCGGCTGCACTTGGGTCGGCAACAAATTCGACTATCGCGTGCCGGACGACATGGTGGTGCTCCGATGTTTCCTGGGTGGCGACGCCATGCCGCTGTCCGACGAAGCGCTAGTAGACGCCGCCCGCGCCGAACTACGAAGCATCATGAATGTCAGAGCCGAGCCTGTGTTTCACAACATTGCGCGCTGGCCAAATTCCATGGCGCAATACACGGTTGGGCATCAGCAGCGCGTCGCGCGAATCGAAGAAATCGCGCGGGCGATCCCAGGTCTCTATTTGGCGGGCAATGCTTATTACGGAATTGGAATTCCGGACTGCATTCGCATGGGCCAGGAAGCCGCGGCGAAGATCAGCGCCGTATGTATACCAGCGCCTCAGCCGGCGTAACCAGGATGCGATCCACGTTGCCGGCCAGACCGAACGGTTGGTCGATCTTTGCGTCGGGATAAAACGGCAGAAAAAAGTTCTGGACCAGAAAATCGAGTGCCGCTCCCGTCACCGCGAGGCCGCCGATCTCCACGCGTAATAGATGCACGGTCGCTTGGCCATGAGCCGCCTGGATGGTCGCGCGCACGGTTACCAGTTTCTCGCCTTCGATCAGCTTCGCGATGAGGAAATTCGTTTCCACGCCCGCGGCGCGCCGGACCTTGAGGAAGTCGATTCGCGCGGATGCGGTCGCCGTGCCGTTTCCCAATTGCAGCCGGGGATCGCGGAAACCCTCGGGAACGATGGCTGGAGCCTTCACGCGCACCCACGCGTTGAGTTCGGCGGACGTGAAGTGAAACACCGCTCCGGGCCTGGCCTTGCCGCTCTCGATCAAGTCGAGCCGGCGTGTGACGTTCGCCGCCGGCGGATTGGCCGCTGACAGCGCCGCAGCGCCCGCTAACATCAGAAACAGAAAGCGTAAGCTCAACTTTCATGATATAGCTGCTAGAATCGTGCCTGGGAGATCTCATGAGAACAGCTCAACTAGCACTGCTTTTGGCGACCGGCAGCCTGCTCCACGCGGCCGGCGACGCGCCCAAGCGTCTCGACGATGCGGCTGACATGCTAATGGAAATCATGTCCGCGCCAGATAAAGGGATTCCGCAGGACCTGCTGGCAAAGGCCCACTGCGCGGTGCTGGTCCCGGGCCTGAAGAAGGGCGCCTTCATCGTTGGCGCGAAGTATGGCAAGGGCTTCATGCTATGCCGCAAGGCCAGTGGTGTCGGTTGGTCGGCCCCGGCGGCGGTTCGCGTGGAAGGCGGAAGCGTTGGATTTCAGATCGGCGGCTCGGAAACCGACGTGGTCATGCTGGTGAACAGCGAACCGGGCGCGAAGAAGCTACTCCAAGACAAATTCACTCTCGGCGCCGATGCATCCGTCGCCGGCGGGCCGGTGGGCCGCACTTCCTCGGCTGAAACCGATGCGCAGCTGCACGCCGAGATTCTAACCTGGTCGCGTTCGCGCGGCGCTTTCGCGGGCGTTTCACTGGAAGGCGCCACTCTGCGCCCAGACGAAGACTGGAATACGGAACTCTACGGCAAGCCGATTAGCAATAGGGAAATCGTGATGGGCACCATTCCGGCTCCGCCCGCGGCAGCCAAGCTGATTGCGACTCTGGACAAATACTCGAGCCGCAAGTAGCTACTTTGGCTGCTGGGAAAAACTGGCGATCATCGGACGCGCGGCGGCGTCGAAGTGCGTCATCGGGTGCAGATGCAGGATCAGCTCCATGGTGCGCAGCACGGATGTCGTGTTGTATATGTTGCTGTCGACGGCACCGGTGCGCGTGTACGGGGAGACAAGTAACGCCGAGGACCGGCCCAGAGCCTTCTGGGGCGAGGCTTCCACGACAAAAATCGCGGTGCTTCCCCAAAACTTGCTCCGTGACACCGCTTCCACGATCGTTCCGAGCGCCTGATCGGTTGCCTGATCGTCAGCTAGCCGCATCATTATCAGCGCGGGCATCTGATTGGCGGAGCCGAATGCCGCGAGATCGGCGAGGAATTCCTGAGCGCCCCGGTATTTCAGGTTCGTGACTTTGGCGAGAGCCGGGTCGAGCACTACTTCGTTGACCACCCAAAAGCCGTAATTCCGCATCGATATGCCCGCGGCGGCCGCGTTGGTCCAGAGGTAACCAGCGGGCGGAAGCGCAGCGGGTTCGCCGCCTTCGAAACCAGGGTTGAGGTTGCGGCCGGCAGAGTTACTGGGAGACATCTTCTCCACATAGTCGCTTGCTATTGCAGCAGTGGACCAATTGATTCCGTCGGCGCGGTTATCTCCGTTCGCGTAGAAGTTGTCGAACGTCACGAACTCGCGGGCTAGCTTCTGATGATTGGGGCCGGCGTTTTCGGCCCCGCTGACGATGTAGATCACATGCTGAATCGCGGCGGGAATGCCGGCGGGGATCTCATCGAGCTTCTCGTCGGTGTACGGCGAATCGGATTTCACTTCGGCCGTGAAGCTCGCGAGCGAGTCGTCTGTTAACGCGGGAATGAATGACGCCGACCCAGTGGGAGAGCCTTTGCCGTTCAAGACCACCAATCGGCCGTCGGCCAATGCCCGGGCCGCCGTGGGATACCAGCCGGTCGGAATGAAGCCGAGCACCAAGCTGCGCGCTGAAGTCACATCCACCACCGCCGCCGCGTTTGCGTCTGAACAAACCACGTACAAGCGGCTTTGGTCGGCACTGAGCGCCAGTGCGCTCGGCGTCATGCCCAGCGGATGTTCCGGAGTGGTGGACACATTAATGGTTTCCACCACGCGCAAGTCGCCATTGTCGGAAACACCAGCCGCATAAACGTTATTTGTATTCGCGGCGGAGATGAAGATCCGCGCTTTGAATCCAACTTCGCCCTGCTGACCTTCACCATCTTCGGCGCGAGTGGCGCGATCGCGCCACACCATATCGGTGGGATGCGCGCCCAGCCGCAGGGTCTGCAGCAGCGTGCCATTGCTGGTTTGATGACGATACAACGAACCGTCGGCCCAACTGGTCACATAGAACGATTTGCCGTCGGGGTTAAACAAGATCCGATAGGGACGCCGGCCGGTTTTGAAACGGTCAATCACGATGCCGGACTGCGCGTTCACCACCACGATCGCATCGTGATACAGATCGCACGCGTAGAGCAAATGGCCGTCCGGATCACTGGCTACATCTCCGATGAAGTCGGCCGCCGATCGCGCGCCCTTCACGATCTCGAACGTCCGCGCGGGGGCGAGTTTTCCGTTCGCATCAAATGAAAACTCATAGACCGACGCTTGCGATCCACCGCCTACCCACAGCGTGCGCCCATTGGGTGAAAAGGCTAAGCCGAGCCAGGCATCGGTGACTGGCGTGCGGCCAACTTCGTGGCCATCCTTGGTATCGAGCACTCTCAAGGACGGTGGATTATAGCCGCCATTCAGCACCACCAGAAAGCGGCCGTCCTTGGAGAGCACCGCCGACATCGGCAACGTGTCGAGAGGAATCTGTACACCGGCGGGCTTCACGCGCCAGCCGGTATTGAGCAGGAACCCACCGCCGGCAAGGGGTCCCACTTGTTCACGCGGCGGGGGCTGTGAAGAGGAGACGAGCGCCGCACCGAACAGGATTATCACAGCGAAAATGACATGTGCTCTCATTCAGAAAACCTCTGGGCGATCGGGAAGCGGCGTCCGATGCCGAACGCCTTGGTGGTCACCTTCAGACCTGGGGCGGCCTGCTGGCGCTTATATTCATTGCGATCCACCTTGTTGACGATGTCGCGCACCAGGATCACGGGTAGAGTAAGCGCGTCGGCGATCTGTTGCGGGCTCTCGTTGTTTTCGATGTAGAGACGCAAAATCTGGTCGAGCATTTCATAGGGCGGGAGCGAGTCGGTATCCTTTTGATCTGGACGCAGCTCGGCCGACGGCGGCTTGACGAATGTGTTTTCGGGAATTGCGTTCGCGTGGTGCTCGTTGGCCACTCGGGCGAGCGAGTAAACCAGCGTCTTCGGAACATCGCTAATGATCGCCAGACCGCCGCACATATCGCCATACAGCGTGCAATAGCCCACCGCCAATTCGCTTTTGTTGCCGGTGGTGAGTACTAAGGCGCCCCATTTGTTCGAGAGCGCCATCAATGTGACGCCGCGCAGTCGCGATTGCAGATTTTCCTCCGTCACCCCGACAGGGCTGTTCAAATTAGTTGATCCATCGAAAAGGGGCTCGAGCACGTTGAGAAACGCCTGATATTGAGTTTTGATCGGGATCAGTTCGAAGCGGATGCCCAGATTGTGAGCCAGATCTCGCGCGTCGCTAATGCTGTGCTCGGACGAATACGGGCCGGGCATCCCTACGCCAATCACATTTTCCTTGCCCACCGCATCCACCGCGATTGCAGCGGTGAGCGCCGAATCGATGCCGCCGCTCAAGCCAACGATCACTCGCTCGAAACCGCACTTGTGGATGTAATCGCGCGTGCCCATGGCCAGCGCTTGATACACGGCCTCACACTCCTCGGGAAGGTTCTCATGATGATCGCCGGTCAAAGTTTCGGTGTCCACCATCACAAGATCTTCTTCAAATGATGCCGCGCTCGCGATAACCTCGCCGTCCGGACTCATCGCGAAGCTGGTTCCGTCGAAAAGCAGTTGGTCGTTGCCGCCGACCTGGTTTACATAGACGATCGGCACACGAAAATGCCGCGCCGTAGCAGTGAAGATTTCCTTCCGCTGCGCGCGCTTGCCCATGTGATAGGGCGACGCATTGATGCTGATCAGGATGCGTGCGCCGGCTGTGGCCAACTCCTCCACCGGATCGCGGCTGTAGCGGCGGCGTTCCCAATACTGCTTGTCGTTCCAAATGTCTTCGCAAATCGTGAGCGCGTAGACGGCGTCGCCGAGCGCAAGAGGCGACTGTTTCGCGGCCGGCTCGAAATAACGCGCTTCATCGAAGACGTCGTAGGTTGGCAGCAGCATCTTATGCTGCCGGAATGCGATGCGTCCGCCTTCCAGCACGGCGGCGCTGTTGTAGATGGGCAGGCCAGTGGATGAGCCGGTGCGAGTTACGGTACCGCAAACGATGCTGACGTTCAACGGCCCGGCATCGGCCGCCAGGCGTTCCAGATGCTGCTCCGTGCGATCGAGGAAGCTTTCCTTCTCGAGTAAATCGCGCGGGGGATAACCGGTGAGGGAAAGTTCCGGGAACACGACTACTTTTGCGCCGGCTTCAGCGGCTCGCCGCGAAAATTCCAGGATACGCTTGGCGTTGCCGCAAAGATCGCCGACCGTGCTGTTGGTTTGTGCGAGGGCGATCTTCATCTTGGCACAGTACAGGGGAAAACCCCATTCTAACGGGTCTGGGAATCGAGTTTGGTGTTGGGCACGCCTTTGTACTCGCCGGGGATCTGCGGCGGAAACACGTGAATGCGCGATTTGAAGCGCCAGCCCTGGGGCGTTCGAACGTAGACATCCTGGTAGCCGCCGACGTGGCCATCGAAATCCGCGTCGCCGCGCTTGCCCTGATCGCCCGGATAAACCAGATACGATTTGCCAGTGGCGCCTTCCGGCGACGCTTCGATCACGAGGTTCTCGGTAGTGTGCGTTTGATGCGGCTGCTTAATGCGCGCGCACGTCGGACCGCCCGCGGCCTCCACCAGTTTCGCGTGGCCTCTAAACTCCATACCGTTCAATCCGACAACGAACACACCGTCGTCGGTATAGAGGTTCGCGTAGTCTTCGCCGTGGTTGGTGCAATTATCCAACGCGAAGGCGTATTTGTAGTTCAACTGCTGAATTTCGATGTAGTCGAGCGCGCTGAGGGTCTTCACTTTCGGCTCTGCGCCCATCACGAAAATCACTCCAATAACAACCAGCAAAATTAGCTTTGGCATAGGGTTCTCAGGGCTGGCGCCGGAACAACGATTCGTTCTTGAGCAACTGCTCGAAACGCACGATGTCCTCGTTGTTCTCGATGCATTCGTACTCGTGCAGGCGCTCGCCCGGCCGCAGCGAAAGGAACGATGGCGCTGGGCTCCAGGTCTTGGTGAACGCTTTGGGGTCGTCGATGGTGACTTCGTACGTGATCGTCTCGTAATCCACGCGCGTATACCGCTCGATCACGTGCAGCGCCTCGGTATGTAGCGTTGCGCCGCCCGTGCCGACCCAGGTTTTATCGTTGAACCCGATCACATCCACCACCAGCGTGTCGCCCTCCCAATGCGCCACCGAATCGCCCAGGAAGGACGGATCGATGTCGTCGGGATGCTTGCGCCCGTCGGTTGGGATCACGCGGAAGGCATGAAATGTTTCGTACAGGAACGTGATCTCGCCCGGCGTCTGGATGATCTTGATTGGCAGCGGCTCGTTGGTGATACGCGGCACGCCCACCAGCAAACAGCGCGACTGCGGATCGTCGATGTTTCTTCGATTGCGAATTTCCTGCACTTTCGGCAAGATCCAATCCTGATACGGCGGAACGACGCGAGCCGGGACTACCGCCGCGGGCGCGGCTGCCACCGCTGCATCGCCAGGACGCGCGGCTTTCGCATTGGCGGATCCGACAGCGAAGGCTAGTCCGCCTGCTCCACCACCCTGCCAGATCCCGGACATGTCGGGCTTTCCATCAGTGTTGCGCGGCACGAGAGGTTTCGCTGGCTTGGCTGCCTCTTGCGCGAGAAGCGGTGAGATCAATACGAGCGAGGCAAGTGCCAGTAAGCTTCGCATCGCCTCAGTCTATCGCACTCGTTAGTGTTTCGAGGCCGCGATCGAGTTAACGGCCTGCCAGAAAAACTGCACATGTTTGTACACTGCAGCTTCGAGAATCCGCTCCTGATCGCTATGCGGTCCAAAGCCCTTGGGCCCATCCTCTTCGTCCACCATCGCGCCGACGCCATAGCATTGCACGCCCTTGGCCCGAAGGAATGCCATGTCGGTTGCGCCGGTCTGCATCAAGGGAATCGTGATCACACCATAGACGTTCTTGAAGGCTGCTTCGACGGCCCGATAAGCATCCGAGTCCAATTTCGACGGCGCGGCGCCCGGGCGTTGATTGGTGGTTTCAGGCACCAGCTCGACGGCCGGGTCGTTAATGACCTTGCGCATCATGTCGTAGAACGCGCTGATATTCTCGTCCGGCAGCGCGCGAATATCGAGCGTGGCCTCCGCCTCTGAGGGAATCACGTTCACCTGATAACCGCCCTTGATAATGTTGGGCGAAATAGAAGTGTGCAACATCGAGTAGTCGATCGGATCGTGCTCGGCCAAATAGTCGCGAACCGCCGGCGCTTTCGCGGAATCGAAGAGCGCTTTGAAACGCGCCGCTTCTTCTGGAGTACTCACCTGGGCCATCTTTTCGAAGTAATCGCGCGTAGTGTCGTTGAAGCGCATGGGCGGATCCCAAGCCGCAATGGTCTCAACCGCCTTCGCCAGGTGTACTAAAGCGTTGGTTCGCAGCGGACGCGATCCGTGTCCCGAGATGCCTTTGGCGATCAGTCGCGCGGCTCTGGGTTGCTTCTCCGTCGTTTCGATCAAGGCGTATCGCGCCTGGCCATTCTTCAGCCGTACTCCACCGCTTTCCGCAAGACAGAACTCGGCGTCGATGTCGCTCCAATGCTGGTTCACCAGGTACTCGATGCCAGGGCCGGTGGAAGCCTCTTCGCCCGATTCCGACACGAAGATCACGTCGCGATCCAGCGGCGTCTTCTGCCGCTTCAGCATCAGCATGGTCATCATGGTGGCCAGCAGATCGCTTTTGTCGTCAAGCGTGCCGCGCCCATAGACATAGCCGCCTTGCCGGGCAGCGCTGAAGGGCCCGAAGGTGGTCCACTTGGCGGGGTCAACGCGCACGACATCGCTGTGGCCCATGATCAGCAGCGGCCGCTTGGAGCCGTTGCCCTTCAGCCTGGCGATGATATTGGCGCGCGCCGGGTCCTGGGCCATCATCATTACCTGGATCCCGTCGGCTTCGAGCGTTTTCTTGACGTACTCGGCTACGCGCGTTTCGTTGCCCGGCGGATCGGAGCTGTCGATTTGAACCAGCGCCTGGAAATGGCGCATGGCTTCGTCGTTAATTTTGGACCAATCGGGAGTCTGAGCGCCCGAGGGCAACGCTGCGGCAGCTAACAGCGCGAATACGAAAAGATTTCGCATCCGTTCAGTCTAGCGCACCGGTGTCGTTGGCTAAACTACTTTGTCAGCCCAAACGCGGTCGCTAGCGAGGGCCCCGACTTTCCGCGCGGCAACAGGCTGGGCCCCGATGGGATGAATAGCTTGGCCATGTCTGTGTTCGAATCGATGACCAGGCCCAAGAACCCTGACTGCATTTCGTCCCAATTTTGATCGCCCCAATGTATGTCCTTGGTGGCATCGGGATTGTACTTGTTGTTCAGCGAATTGTCGTAGTGCGCGATCGCAACCAGCCGTGTGCCTTTCGGAAGCGGCAGCGGCTTTTGAAGTTCGTATCCGATCTGCCAGTCGAAGTTCCACTTGCCCTTGAACACTACTTGCGATTCGCCGGTCGGATAGATCGCGCGCAGCTCGTAATCTTTGCCGCGCAGGTGCATATGGGGCTGTACGTAGACCAGCTCCGCGTGGTCCACACCAACGGTCACTTCGCTCACCACTTCGGCGTTTTCATCGCCCGCGGGTATCATCAGATTAAAAGCCGCCGGGGTGCCGGGCGACATCCAGTAGCGGCGCTTTGGCGGCTCTTTTGCGAATACCAGTCCGACTTTCGAAAGGTCGTCCTGCTCCGTGCCTACGGCCGTGTAGTGAATGTTAAATACGATGTCCGATCCCTTCGGCACGAACTTGGCTGAGTTGTCCACGTCAAAACGCTGCGCACCGAGTCCAGGATTGTACTTGCCGAGAAGGTCGGTCCCTTCCTTCGCCCCGGTCATCGCTTCCGAGCCTTCTTCATAGGCTTCGCCGTAGACAGCATTGGCCATCCAGGAGGCATTGGGCGGTGTAACAATGGCTCGCATATGATGCACCACCTTCGGATTTCCGGCGCGCATCTCCGCCGCCACTACCCAGGTGTCCTCGGGGAAATTAACCTTGACCTTGATGTTCTGGTAATTGATGGTGCCGGTGGCCTTCACGTGGAACGGCTTAGGCATCTCGACGATCATGTCGGGCTTGATCTGCCAGCCCTCGGGGAACGTCAACGGTGGCGGCGCATCCTCGGCATCGCCCTCGGGCGCGCCATTGTTGGCCCAGGCCGTTAGCGTGTTGATGTCGGCGGCGCTCATCCTGCGGTCATTCGCGAAATGCCCGTACTTCGGATCGGCGAACCACGGCGGCATCTTCTCGGTGACCACCGCGACCTTCATGGCCTTGGCCCACGGCCGCGCGTCCTTGTAGGTGATGAGCGACATCGGCGCCACCTCACCCGGCCGGTGACAGCCCTGGCAGTTCTTCTGCAGGATGGGCAGAACGTCCTTATTGAAGGTGGGTGAACTGGATGCCGTCCCGGCAACCGCAGACATCGCCAGCGCTAAACCAATCCCGGTGCCAACCAAAGAAATACGCAGCATATCGAAGCCTCCTAGGGGGCAAAGCTACTGTCAGCATTATATGTTAGAGCTGCATGCAACGCAACGGCGGGCAACCCGATGCCGGAGCGCTTCCGCCACAGGAATACAATAAACAAAGAGCCACCACCAGAAACAAAGAGCCACCAGGAGGTCACAGTGCCCAAGTTCGTTATTGCGCCTCACATGCGGCTGCAGGAGTGGGTAGCCGAGGAAAAAGGCTATTTCGCCGCTGAAGGACTCGAGTACGAGTTCCGCGATGAGATCGTCTCCAAGGACGGAAAGCGGCACGATCTGGGCGACAAAGTCGGCGCCTACCAGATCTTCGAAAAAGGCCGCACCACCGATGTGAGCTGCGCCTGCCACTGGACCGTGAACGTCGCGGCCTCCAATGGGCATGGAAAGCTCTACGCCGATGCATATTCGGTGTCTCCAGCCGGCATTTTTGTGCCGCCCGATTCACCGGTGCGCGAGCCGAGTGACTTGGCAGGCGTGCCGATCTCGGTGGGCTACCAGTCGGGCAGCCACTACGCCACCATCCAGGCTCTCGAACAATACATGCCGCCCGGCGCGATCAAGCTGTCCTTCTCCGATGGCCTGCTCTTCAAACGGATGGAGCTGCTGATCGACGGCAAGGTTCCGGCGGCCTCCTTGTTCAGCGGCCCGTACTACTTTCTCGAGCAGCTGGGATTTCGCAAAATCATCGATACCACCTTCATGATGGCGTCCATGATCACGGGCGATCCCGATCCCGAGGATGTGCGTAAGTACTTCCGCGCACTGCGCCGCGCGCAGCGGGATATCGATCTTCGTCCCGAACTCTACACCCACTACTACAAGAAAGAGATGCCTGCGCAATTCCACGACCGCATGGACACGCGCCGTTGGGGCCCAGGCGAGCGGATCGTGTTTGAGCCTTACACTCGCGAAGTCTTCGAGGAATCGTTCGAATGGATCGCGCAGCACGAAATCTTTCCTGAAGCGGAAATGAGCGCCTGCGACTATGGCGAAGCCGTCGTAAGCATGGCTGGAGCAGGCCTAGCTGGCGAAACAGGGCATTAGGTGTGCGCCTGCATTTCCATCGCTGGGCAGCCGCGCTCGCCGCGTTCTCGATCCCGGTTCTAGCCGCGCCAGTCCCGCCATGGCGGCTGACCGAGAGTAAGCACTTCGAGATCTACGCGCAAACCAGCGACCAGCGTGCCAATGCGATACTGATCCGGCTTGAGCAACTACGCGCCTTCTTCCAGCAGCAGAACGGATGGAAGGCCAGTTCATCGCCGGTTCGGGTGATCATCTTCGCTTCCGATCAGCCTTACCGCCTGCGATCCACTGCCGACGCCTACTACGTTGGCTCGGGCGACCGGGATTACATCGTAATGGCCGCGGCAGCCGCCTCCCGGGACTTGGCCGCAGTTTCTCACGAAGCGGCGCACGAATATGTGCATCTCGTTTTGCGGGCGTCCAATCTGCAAGTTCCTCCATGGCTCAAAGAGGGGCTCGCTGAACTGTACTCGACGCTGCGAATGGACGATCGCGGCACCGAACTGGGCGGCCCGTTGCCGGCACGCTTGGACATTTTGCGTAGCCGCGATTGGATGCCTCTTGAGGAGCTGATGGCTATGTCCGACGCGTCGCTCCGACACCAGGAACGCGGCGCAGCGGATCTGTTTTATGCCGAAAGTTGGGCTCTGACGGGAATGCTGGCGCTTTCGCCCGGCTATGCGGGTGGTTTTCAGCACGTCATTGATGCCGAGGGGGCTGCTGCGGACGCTGGATTGCCGAGCATGGACGTTTTAGTGCACGATCTTCGCGTGTGGGTGAATCGGGGAGCTTCAGCGTCCGTTCAGCTGTCGCGAGTCGCTTCCGATTCCGTGGCGGTGGAAGTCTCCGATGTTTCACAGCCCTCGTCAGGGCTGTTGCTCGCACAGTTGCTTTTGGCTGCCGGCGAGTTCGACCGCGCCTAGGTCCTTTTTACTGCCCTGCCCGATTCCACCGACGTTTCGGCCGCGCTCGGGACGATCGCGCTGCATAACGGCGATCTCACCGGCGCGCGTCTTGCATGGAAGCGGGCCATTTCGCAAGGCATCAGCGACGCCCAGCTCTGTTACCGCTATGCGATTCTTGCCGATCAAGCTGGCTTGAGCCCGGATGACATCCGTCCGGCTTTGGAGCGCGCAATTGTGCTCCAGCCCGATTTCGACGACGCGCGTTACCAATTGGCCCTACTCGAAAAGAATGCCGGACGATACCAGGCGGCACTCGAACAGTTTCAGGCGATGCGCACGGTAGAGGGGCCTCGGGCCTACGCCTACTGGCTCGCGTTGGCCGACACGTTCAACGAACTTGGACGCCGTGAAGATGCTGAGGCGGCCGCCGGACATGCTGCTGAACACGCCTCCACAGCGGCCGAGCGCGCCCGCGCGGCGCAACAAACCTATATCGCGCAAACCGACTTCGGCGTTCGATTCGCTCGCGACCCGGACGGCCAGTTGAAACTAACGGCCACCCGCATCCCGCATCAGACGGCCGACCCGAATCCCTTCATCGAGCCCGGCGACGACATCCAACACCTCCAGGGCAAACTGCGCGAGATCGATTGCGGTAAGACGACTACCATCGGCGTGGAAGCGGCCGGGAAACTGGTCAGGCTTGCCATCCCCGATTTACAGCACGTGCAAATGCGCCACGCTCCGGCTGAGTTTGTGTGCGGACCGCAAACGCCAACACCAGTGATGATCGAATTCGCGAGGGCTAGGAACGGAAACGCCGAGGGCGAGGTGCGCGGAATGGATTTCCAATAATGGATTTCCAGCGAACGCTATTCCTGATCGAACAATTCCGATCGGCTGATCCGCTCGCCTTTCAGAAACACCGATTGAATGCTTTCGATCTGCTTGATGTCTTTGAGCGGATTGCCATCCACCAGCAAAAGATTCGCTTCGTGACCTTCTTTGATCAAACCCATCCGATCGGAGACGCGCAACAGACGTGCCGCATTGTAAGTCGCGGCCTGCAGCGCCACCTCCGGCGGTAATCCCGCCTCGACCCAGAGCTCAACTTCGCGTTCGATGGTGGGCCCATGCAACACCAGTGGATTGCCCGCGTCGCTGCCGGTGACCAGCGTGACTCCGGCTTGCCAGGCGGCCATCAGATTGCGTTTTGCGATCCCCAAATCTACTCCGTATTTCTTGATCGACTCGCGCATCCTCATGCCGTCCGCCGATTGGAGAAACTTTTTCGACGACTCGATCAGCCCCGGCGGCGCCGCTTGCAAAACCAGAGGCCGTTCCAGCGGTTCCAGGCTGCCGCTCGCAACATTGGTGAATCCCTCCCACGCCGACAGCGTCGGATCGTAGGTGACGCCGGACGTTTTCATCTGCTGGAAAAGCGCGACTGGAATCTCGTCCCGCGACGATCCGTGCTCGATGCCGTCCACCCCAGCGTTCAGCGCATCGGCCACATCGTGCGAGTCTCCGGTGTGAACCACGATCGGCAGCGCCTTGGCATGCGCCTCCGACGCCACTGCGCGAAAAATCGCAGTGTCCATTCGCTCGAAGATATAGCCACTTTGCCCGGTCTCCAGAATCGCCTTGATGCCATCCACGCCGACCTGCTTCAGCGCGTCCACCTGCTGCCGGGCTTCTTCCGCCGTCGACGGCGTGCGCACGATTTGTTCTTCGGCGGCCTTCCGATACGCCTCTGGAATGAAGCGCAGGTACTCGGTCCCATGCCCACCTTTCGCCGTGAACATCGGGCCAACGGCGAAAAGCTCTGCGCCCAGGCGCTCTCCAGAATTCACCAGAGTTCGCGCCTTGAGGATGTCATCCAATGGATCGCCGACGCTCTTCACCGCCGTGATGCCACTGTAAAGATATTCCGCCAGCGCGCGCGGCATGGCCTTGTTGGCCGCATACGCGTCGGCCGATTGCGAGAATCCTCCTGGCGAGCTCAGATGCACATGCACATCGATCAGTCCCGGCAGCACGGTTTTGCCCGCGGCCTCCACCGCCTCGGCGTGCAACAGCTTCGGATCGGGCGCCTCTCCCGCGTACACATGCTCGATCTTGCCGTTCTTCACCAGCACCGCTCCCGACTCGATCACGCGGCCGTCGCCCACGAAGATACGCGCTCCGCGAATCAGCACCGTGCGGCTCTGCTGGAATTGGCGTGCTAGCAGTTTCGACTTCACAATGCTGTCGCGGCTGTGGGCTTGATACATGCCCAGGAGCAGGAACGGCGCGAGTACCGCCAGCAGCCACAGCTTGGCCGAATTTGCGACCTTTTCTTCCTTTTCCCAACGAAACAGCTTCACGCCCAGAAACGTGGCGAGCACGGTAGTGAGGAGCAACGCTCCGGCGCCCGATGTGTTTTGCGCCAGTGTCTCGTTGTTTCCCACGATCGCTTGCATTCCGTTCACCAGATACGTCGACGGGATAAACTGAGCCACCAACTGCAGCCAATTCGGAAACACGCTGATCGGTATCGTCATGCCGCTCAGGAAGAGCATCGGGAAATACAGCATTTGAATCACGATCTGGCTTTCCTGGGCCGAGTTCACCACCGATGCGATCATCAGCCCCAGCCCGCGAAATGCCAGCACTCCCAGCGAGATGAATAGCAGCAGTGAAATCCATCGTTGGGGAAAAGGCATGCCGTAAATGTAGTGCGACAGCAGAATCATCAGCAGCGCCGAAGGAAGAAAGTTCAGAATGCCGGTCAGCAGCGACGCCACCAGCATGGGCGCGGCCGATATGGGCGCCACTTTAAACCGGCGCAGGATGTTCGCCTCGCGATCCTGTACCGCGCGGATTCCGGCGCCAAAGAAGCCGATGCCAAGAATCCCGATGCTAAGCACCATGGTGAGAACTTGGACAATGGCGCCGCCCTGCTCCGCGTGGAACATCTGCGCGAAGATGAAAAAGAAAATCAGCGGGAACATGTAGTTGAAGAAGATGACCGTCTTGTCCCGGTAGGTCAGTTTGAGATTGATCTCCGCCTGAGCCAGAAATCCTTTGGCCATTTGTCCCGGCATTAGTCGCGCAGCCTCTTGCCGGTGAGCTCGATGAACACGTCTTCGAGCGTCGGCCGCTTCAAGTGAATATCGACCAAGCCGATGCCCATTTGATCGATCCACTTCACCAATTCAACGATGGTCCGGGCGGGGTGCTCGGAATGCACGGTTAGCGATTTCCGGTCGTCCGAAAAGGCGTGTTTCTGCGCTGCAAGAAACGCGGGCAACCCGTCATTGGGCATCGGCTGCTCGCATTCGATCTCGATACGGCTTTGCCCCAGCGTGCGCTGCTGGATTTCGCGCGGAGTTCCGATCTCAATAATGCGTCCTTCATCGATGATGGCAACGCGGTCGCAGAGCCGCTCGGCCTCCTCGATATAGTGCGTGGTCACCAGAATAGTGCGCTTCGCGTCGCGCAGTTCCTGAATCAGGCCGTGAATTTCGTGCCGAATTTGGGGATCCAGGCCGCTGGTGGGCTCATCCAGAAACAGCAGCTGCGGATCGTTGATCATGGCGAGCGCCAGCGCAACGCGCTGCTTTTGTCCGCCCGAGAGCTTCGAGTAATACTCGTCGCGCTTCTCAGTGAGTTGGAGCCGCTCCAGCAGCTTGTTGCGGTCCACCTGACGCGAATAGAAGGACGCGAACAGCGTCAGCGCCTCGTGTACTTTCATCTTTTCCGGCAGGTTCGTGGCCTGCAGGCAAACACCGATGCGGTCCTTGATTTCATTCGCCTGAGTGCCCGGATCCAGGCCCAACACCAGCACCTCTCCGGAGCTGCGCGGCCGCAGGCCTTCCAGAATCTCGATGGTGGTTGTTTTCCCGGCGCCGTTCGGTCCGAGCAATCCGAAGACTTCTCCCGAACGCACCTCGAAATCGACGCCCCGGACCGCTTCGAAAGTTCCGTAGGACTTGCGCAGTCCGAGGACCGAGATAGGGCAGCCGTTGCCGTTCAAGCAGTAATCAGTCTAGCAGCCGTTCCCTGACCGCGTTGTATTCGCAGCCAAACAGGGAAATCACCGCCAGCACGTACATCCAAACCAGCAGCGCGATCACCGCGCCGATGCTTCCATACAGCACGTTGTAATTGGCGATGTGCCGAACATACAGGGCGAACAGCGACGTTGCCAGCAGCCATAGGACGGTGGCCAGAATCGCGCCTGGCAATACGCTGCGGAACTTCATCGGCCGGTTCGGGCCGGTATGGTAGGTCAAACCGGTGACCAGTACAATTGCCGTGAGAGCCACAACATAACGCAGCAGACCGAACGCGAGGATCACGGAAGTCCGCAAGTCTTCCTCCGGCGCCAGGCCCATGGTCGCCAGCATCCACTGCTCCACGCGCGCGCCGAAGACGATCAGCACCGAGGACCCGACCGCCGGCAGCGCCGCGATGAACACCAGCACAATCGCCACGCCTCGTTGTTTCAGGAATGGACGGCCCGATGGCAGCCGGTACGCCGCATCGAATCCTTCCATGAGCGTCATCATAATACCGGAAGCCGCGAAGGTCGAAAGCAGCGTGGCCGACAGGATCAGCCAAGCGGACTTGTTCTGGGCAGTAAAGTGCGACCGCACCAGTTCCTCTGTGCCCGGCGGTATCACCTGGAACAAGAGCCTGGAGAATACGCGCGCTACTGCACTCGCGTTGACGCTGGCGAGGATCGCGGCCAGTGACGCCAGCACCGGAAAGAACGCGAGCAGCGAGGAGTAAGCCGCTCCCTTGGCGATGCCGAAGCAATTGTCCTCGTAAGAGGCGATGCAGGCTTGGCGGAACAATCCCCAAAAGCGCAGTACCGGGCCCGGGCGCACCAGATAGAGGCTGGGGGGAGTTGAGATCATGCCCACCTTCGATTCTAATCCCCGGGGCGGCTGCTCGAAGGAGCCGGAAACTGATCCTAGGCCGTCACCGGCGCAACGCTCGCCGCGCGAAATCTCTGGATCTCCCCGATCTCCTCCGCGCTCAGACGGAATTCGGCCGCTCCAATTACCCCGTCCACTTGTTTGGCAGAGCGCATCCCCACGATCGCGCCGGTCACCGCCGGAAGCCGCAGAGTCCACGCGATAGCCACTTCGCCCGCCATTCGCCCGTGCCGCCGGCCAATCGTCGCCAGTAGGCCGGCCAACTCCAGGTTTCGCGAAAGGAGCGGCTCCTTAAAGTTCGGTGTGCGCTGGCGATAGTCGTCTTCCGGCATCGCTGCTACGCGCTCCCGTGTCATCGCCCCGGTAAGCAGCCCGGACTTCATCGGCGAATAGACAATTACACCGATCTTGTTCTCAAGCGTGTACGGCAGAATCTCCTTTTCGATCTCCGGCGAAATGATCGAATAGGGCGGCTGCAGCGAAGTGATCGGCGCGATCGCTTGCGCGCGCCGCATCTGGTTGACGTTGAAATTCGACACGCCGATGTGCCGCACCTTGCCCTGCTCTTTCAGCTTGGCCATCATCGTCCACGCGGCCTCCACCAGGTTGTCCGGCTCCGGCCAATGGATCTGATATAAGTCGATGACGTCGAGCTTAAGCCGACGCAGGCTCTGTTCCAATTCCTCGCGAATGGATTCCGGCTCGATGGTCCTTTTCGGCTCGCGCCGCTCGTCCCAAACGATTCCGCATTTGGTGAATACCAGCGGTTTGTCGGAGCGGCCTTGGAGCGCGCGCGCCACTACCTCTTCCGAATGCCCCAACCCATAAATCGCGGCCGTGTCGATCCAATTGATGCCCTGGTCGAGCGCTGCGTGGATCGCCGCAATCGATTCGTCATCGTCCTGCGGCCCCCAGGCGAACTGCCATCCCGCGCCGCCCATGGCCCACGCGCCCACGCCGATCAGGGTGATTTCCAGGTCGCTCGCGCCCAGCCGTCGCTTTTGCATGTTTCTATAATGCCAGCTTTCGAACGACAGCCCGCTCGATTTAAGCCCCGAGGGCAGCGCCTTTGTTGTCTCCGCTCCACCGCTCCACAATCCCCCGGAGGGCGCGGATGAACGCTGCAATGTCGGTGGGCTTCTCGATGAATTCCCGGGCCCCCAGCGCCAGCACGCGCGTTTTCTCGGCCGCAATTTGCGACGAGGTGAAGACCACTACGGGAATGTCATTGGTTCGCCACCGCTCTAGAAGCGAAACGCCCGGAATACGCGGAATGTTCAGGTCCAAAATGATTAGCGTCGGGCGAAAATCTTCGCCATCCAGCAGGGCCAAGGCCTGCTCGCCGTCGCGCGCGATATGCAAGTTCACGGGCACGGAGCCTTCCGCCAAGACTTGGCGAATTAACACCGCGTCACCTGCATTGTCCTCTACAAGAAGGATTTCCATCCCCGGCCGATCCATAAAGCTTGACTCCGTAGGGAGGGTCCTGTTTCATCGGTCTTTTGTCTAGGGGGCTACCTGCCCTGGAGAATTTAGGCTGTCACCCGCACTAACCTACGTGAAAAACCCTTTATGCGCGCCGCTGCTGGCGCTGGCCGCCGGTATTGCCATCTCCCGATTCTTCCCCTTCACGGTGCGCGACTTCCTCTGGAGCCTGCCGATCTTGGCCGTCCTTAACCTTCTGGCATGGAGGTTTTCCTCCCGAACGATATGGCTTTGCGCCCCGCTGATGCTCTTGCTGGGGGGGGCGCTGCTCGAAACGCTGCACCGCCCGCGGCTTCCGCCCGAAATCGACGCCGGCGCGCACGAGGACGTGATTCTGGACGGCTGCGTCGTCTCCCCGCCTGCCTTCTTTGAAGGCCGTGATCAATTCCTCCTCGAACTGGCTCCGGGAGCGCGCGCCCGCATCACCTTGTCCATCAAGGAAGGCCAGACCCCGCCCGATCTGCGCTATGGGCAGCTTGTCGAACTCCAGGCTCGGGTGCGCCGCATCCGCAACTTTCAAAACCCAGGGGCTTTCGATTACGAGGGATTCTCGGCGCGCAGCCATGTGTATTGGACTGCGTTTACTTCTGCGGGGAGCCTTGTCACCGTGAAACCGGGCCGATGCGGTTCGCGCTTCCAAGCCGCGGTCTTCGGCCTGCGCACCGCGGCGCTTCGTCGTATCGAGCGGCTCTATTCAGGCAATCTCTACGCGACCGCAATGATGGAGGCCACACTAATCGGCGAATCCACGCGTATGGAGCGCATCTGGACCGATCGCTTCCGCCGCACCGGCACCTATCACATGCTGGTGATCGACGGCCTGCACATCACCGTTCTGGCGGCGTTCCTGCTGTTTCTCTTGCGGCTCTGCTTTCTTCCCGAGATGCCCGCGCTCGCGATCACTGCCTCCGGCGCCTGGCTCTACGCTTTGGTTTCCGGTTGGAATGCCCCGTGCATCCGCGCCGCGGGCGGCTTCACGTTGTATGTCGTGGCGCGCTACTTCTACCGGCGAGGCCGGTTGATGAATCTGTTGGCAGCCATCGCCATCGTGTACCTGCTCTGGGACCCGAGCCAGCTCTTCGAGGCAGGCTTTCAGCTTTCTTTCCTGGCGGTTGCGGCCATCGGCTTACTCGCGACACCCATTTTAGAGGCGACGTCGCTGCCTTACCTCCGCGCCCTCGCCCGGATCAATGAACCGAGCCGCGACCCACGCCTGCCGCCGCGTGCCGCTCAATTCCGGCTCGAACTGCGCCTCCTGTCGGAAACATTGAGCTACTACGCGCCAATTTCCCGAAATTGGGGCGCGCGCGTCCTTGCGGCTGCAGTACGCATCGCGATTTTCGGCTTCGATCTCGCCGTGATTTCCATCGCCATCCAGATTGGCCTCGCCCTGCCGATGGCAATCTACTTCCACCGCATTTCGCTCACCGGCCTTTCTGCGAACATTCTGGTCGTTCCCTTGCTCGCCCTGGTGATTCCTCTCGGCTTCGTCGCGGTCTTCAGCATGTGGCGACTTCCCGCAATCCTGGCCGGGTGGCTGCTGCACGCAGGCGAAATCGTCGCCGGATGGCATACTCATCTCGAACCGGACTGGCGCGTTCTCGCCCCGTCGTTGTGGTTGGGAGCGCTCTTTTGCACCGCGCTGATTCTATTAGCTTTCGCGATTCGTCGTTCCCTCCCGTGGTCCTGGGTCGCATTCACGGCGGTCATGGCCCTTTTTGCCCTGATCTTCTGGCATCCATTCCCGCCCGACCTGCACTCCGGCGAACTAGAACTCACCGTCATCGATGTCGGACAGGGTGACAGCCTGCTGGTCTGCTTTCCCGATTCGAAACTGCTGCTCATCGATGGCGGCGGGGTGCTCTCGTTCGGGCCCCACAGCGCAGGAACAAAGAGCGCGCGCATCGACATTGGCGAAGATGTGGTCTCGCCCTATCTTTGGAGCCGCTCCATACGCAAAATCGATGCCGTAGCTCTCACCCACGCGCACGACGACCACGCGGGCGGCCTGCCCGCCGTCATCGAAAACTTCCATCCCGCCCAGCTTTGGACCGGCGCCATGGCTCCCAGCGCAGCTTGGTCGGCCGTACGCCAAAAGGCTCTCGCCGAAAACGTCAAGATCCTGGCCCTGCCGGCCGGGCTCAGCTTCGATTTTGGAGGCGCGCACATCGATGTCATTTCGCCTCCAGCCGGCTATATCCCGGGCGATAGCCCCACCAACAACGATTCCCTGGCCCTCCGCGTCACCTACGGGCATCGCTCGCTGCTTCTCACCGGCGACATGGAAAAGCCCATGGAACGCAGCGCGCTGGCCAGCGCCGAACCCCTGCGGGCCGACATTCTGAAGGTGGGACACCACGGCAGCAATACGTCCAGCATCGATCCGTTCCTGGACGCTGTCGCCCCGGCGTTCGCCGTCGTTTCGGACGGATACGAAAACACGTTTCACCATCCCCATCCGAAGGTACTCGAGCGATTGGCAGCCCATCACGCCAGGGTCTTGCGGACCGACCGGGACGGTCTCATCACCCTGCGCACCGACGGCCGCCGCATTTCCCTAGAAACTTTTCGTCTGCAACGGGCATCCGAACGAGTGTATCTGCTGCCGTCGACCTGGATGCCGTTATTCTAGGTGCCGCCGTTATTTTAGGTGACGGACCGGCGTGTTGCGGTGGAATCTTGCTACTATAAAAAGCACTCGAGGTCGATTACCCCTATGTCATCCCGCTGGCTCCTGGGCTTCGTTCTGGTCTGTGTCGTTAACCCAGCTTCTGTCTCGGCCCAGTCGGAAGCGGACGTCAACGCAAGCCTGAAGAAATTTACGCAGGTATACGAGTCGGTGGAGAGCAACTTCGCCGACAAGCCGGATGCCGACAACACCGTGTTCAAGGGTGCCATCCCGAACATGCTGCGCTCCTTGGATCCGCATTCGAACTTTTTCGATCCAAAGGCATATCAACTGATGCGGGAGGGCCAGTCGGGCCACTACTTCGGCGTCGGCATGTACGTGGGCTCGCCCGAGGGCAAGGTGATCGTGATGTACCCGTTCGTGAACTCTCCCGCCTACCGCGCGGGGCTTCGCCCGGCCGATCAGATTGTCGCCGTCGATGACACGAACACGGAGCGCGCCACCGTCCCTCAGGTGTCCGCCATGCTCAAAGGTCCCAAAGGAACGCCGGTGACGATCACAGTGCGCCGCGCTGGCCACTCCGACCCGATGCATTTCTCCCTGGTTCGTGACAACGTGCCCCGCGGCAGTGTGAACTACGCCTTCTGGCTGCATCCCGGAATCGCCTACATGCGTGTGGAAGCATTCAATGAAACCACTAGCCATGAAGTCGACCAGGCTTTGGCGCGGTTTCCCGAAAGCGCCATCGATGGTCTGGTTCTGGATCTGCGCGACAATCCCGGTGGCCTGGTGCAGGAGGCCGTGAATGTGGCCGACCGTTTCCTGCGCAAGGGCCAGCTCATCGTGTCGCATCATGGCCGCGCCTCGGCGGAAACCAAGTTCATCGCCAAGAAGGGCGAGCGCGGGCGCGAGTACCCCATCGTGGTGCTGGTCAACCGCGGAACCGCTTCGGCAGCGGAGATCCTGACCGGCGCGCTGCAGGACCACGACCGGGCTTGGGTAGTCGGCGAAAGCACCTTCGGCAAAGGCTTGGTACAGGCGCCGTTCCCGCTCTCCGGCAATAGTGCCCTGTTGCTTACCATCGCGAAATACTATACCCCCAGCGGCCGCTTGATCGAACGCGACTACGAACATCAGGGGCTGTTTGAATATCTGAGCCGCAGCGAAGACGGTAAGGTCAACTCCAACGACATGCGCAAGACTGATGGCGGACGCGTTGTCTACGGCGGCGACGGCATTCGGCCCGACGAAAAATATGAAGTGCCCAAACTGACGCCGCTCGAAGCGACGCTCACCGACGATCTGGTGTTCTTCTTCTACGCTCCTCAGTTTTTTGCTGGTCGCACCGGGCCGTCTCTCACCAAGGACTGGTCGCCTGACTTCCAGGTGCTCGGTGACTTTCGCGCCTTCGCCGCCAAGCGCGGCGTTACATTCCCGAAGGCCGATTTCAACCGCGACGAATCCTGGATCCGCGAACGCCTCCGCGAGGAGCTCTTCATTACTGCCTTCAGCAAGGAAGACTCCGACCGTTTGGCGTTCCAGAACGATCCGGAAGTGTCCAAGGGCGCCGGGTCGCTGCCCGCCTCCAAGGCCATGCTGGATCGCGCCCACGAGATCGTCGGATCGAAGAAGGTCGCCTCTAACACGCCGGTACGGTAAAACCCAGCTGCGGTTCCGAGCGGCGACCGCAGGGAGCCGGGGCCCGGGGCTTTTCGCTGCCTGCTAAAGTGAAGAAGGCGGCCGGAGGGCAACGCATGAACAAACTGGCACTCGCGCGCTTAGAGAATTCGCGCAAAACGGAGCGCGGCGCGAAGCAGTTCCTGGCCAGTTTTGTGGCGCGCGCCGCATCCTTTGCGCTATTGGCGGCTTCTCTGCCTCTGCTGGGCGCCGATGACGCGCTTCCCAGCGTCCAAGCCGTCATGGACCACTGGATCGCCGCTACCGGCGGACGCGGGGCCTGGGAGGCCCGGCACAACCTGGTGGAGCACGCCACGCTCGACTTTGCGAAGCAAGGACTCAGAGGCTCCCTCACCATCTACGAAGCCGCTCCCGACAAATACCTGGCCTTCACGGAACTTCCCGGCGTTGGCAAAATTTCGAGCGGAAGCAACGGTGACATCGCGTGGGAGAACAGCGCGTTGCAGGGTCCCCGCGTCAAACAGGGCGCCGAGAAAGCCGACGCGTTGCGCGACGGTGCCTTCAACCCAAGCCTCAATTGGCAGAAGTTATACGTGAAAGGCGAGACGGCCGGCGTCGAAACCGTCGAGGGGCACGAGTGCTACAAGATCGTGCTCACGCCCAAAGAGGGCAAGCCCATGATTGAGTTCTACGACAAGACATCCGGCCTGCTGGTCAAGACCGTGACCTCCGTCAACTCGCAAATGGGTGAAATCAACGCCGAAATTCTGTACAGCGATTTTCAAAAAGACGGCGCCGTCCTATCGCCGCACCATATTGTGAATCGCGCGGCCCAGCA